>Ga0082335_1000297_pt1 | contig 130257 bp, 122 predicted proteins | sample Subgrocontami58m_FD_72375 | JGI IMG/M metagenome (GOLD analysis project Ga0082335, IMG submission 72375) | Subsurface groundwater microbial communities from S. Glens Falls, New York, USA - GMW37 contaminated, 5.8 m (SPADES assembly) (version 2) ... | reverse complement strand
CATGAAATTTATGATGCTGTAGGTTGTGAGAAGTGTAATCACAGCGGTTATAAAGGAAGAATGGCAATACATGAAGCTCTTTATTTTACAAAAGAAGTTAGAAGATTAATTGTACGTGCCGGCGAAGAAATTGATGAAGAAGCATTACGCGATCAAGCAAGAAGAGACGGGACAAAAAGTTTGCGAGATTCAGGCTTTGAGAAAGTGCAATTTGGATTAACTTCTATTCAAGAAGTAATTGGCGCAACAATGGAAGACTAATTCAGCAATCTTTTTTTTATATTGTAATTAAAGTATAGTTCACCTTGCTATTTATTCATTTAAACGACGGCTATTAATGATTTCAGATGCAAAACAAATACTTACGGCGTTTACTGCAAAAATTCCTTCTACTGTTCTTGGTCCCGAGCGTGTTAATTACATAGCAGACCACATTCATGAACTTCAGGTTGAACAACGACTTCAAATATTACAATTGATCAATAGTATTTTAGGAACAATGATAGACCGTCAGGCATCCGATATTGAGTTAGGCGGACACGGAGCTCAAAATTATGTTTGGTTCAGAATATTTGGAAAGAAAGAACGTGCTGCAGATATTCCTCAATTTACTGAAGATGAAGCATCTGCTCTTGTAATGACTTTACTCAGCAAAAGCCAAATAGATTTTTTATTACAAGAAAGAAATCTTGATTTCAGTTATTCATTCCATATCGATAAAGCACAATTAGTTGTTAGATTTAGAGCGGATGCATATTTTGATTTGGATAGTATTGCTCTAAATATGCGATCAATACAGACGCGAATACGCCCGATTGAATCTTTGGACTTTCATCCTGTTGCAGTTAAAACAATGAGCCACAGTTACATTAAATTTGGTCTCTCGTTGATTACCGGAATTACAGGATCGGGTAAATCAACTACACTTGATGCAATTATTGATTTTCATAACGATGCCGATCCATGTCATATAGTAATTATTGCATCTCCTATAGAATATGTTCACAAATCAAGAAAAGCAATAATCAAACATCGTGAAGTTGGCAGAGATGTAAATTCGTTTAAGGAAGGAGTTATTCAAGCATTACGTCAAGATCCCGATATTATTGTAATTGGTGAAATGAGGGATTCCGATACTATCATGGCGGCATTAGAAGTAACAGATACCGGACACAAAGTATTCTCAACATTACATACTTCATCTGCTGTAGAATCTATTGATCGTATAATTGCAGAGGTTAATCCTTCCGAACAAGAAAGAGTAAGAAACCGTCTGGCAGACGTTTTAATTTCCGTTGCCTCACAGAAACTTATACCCAGTTTAGACGGCAAAAGAGTACTGGCTAAAGAGGTTTTGATAGTTACTCCTTCGGTTAGAGCAGCAATTAAGAACAATAATACCAGTGAAATTTACCTGATGATCAATCAAGGAAGCCCTCAGGGCATGGTTACGATGGAACAGGATTTGTTACGTTTATATGCCGAAAAGAAAATTTCTAAGGAAAATGCTATTGCTTACGCTAACAATAAAACTAGAATCCTTCAATTGTTAAAGGGATAGATGAAACAGATTGTCTGTCTATATTGTGAAGGCACCGATGCTAAACTTGCTGTTTTGTCAAGAGATAAAAACGGTATTAATATTCATAGTGTTGGTTCTCTTACTATGTCCCGCACACTTCAGTCATCCTTAAAACAAGATGTAATGGCTGAACTTGATGGACAGGATCTAATCTCTGCAGATCAAGTCTCTTTTGATAATCTTGATTCTGAAGGAGTACTTTCATCTTCGTCTATGCCGGTTGATCAATCTGATGTAGGCCGGCTCAACTCTCTCTTATCCGGACTTAAACTTAGTAATATGTTTTTCATTCCAATTGTAACAGAACCGATGATAAATTTTCATAATTATGAAGGGGCGCGTGATACTAATAAGAAAAAATTGATCGCAAATGTTATTAGTGATTTGCAAACATCTAAAGGAATAGGAGTAACTGAAGATTTGATAGATGTTTTTGAGTTGAATGAAAAATCTATGCTTGGAGTATTTATTGAAGGAGAGATTCCTTGTGTTGAGTTGATAAATCAACTGGCAAATTATAATAAGAAACGATATTTAAAAATACCAACAATTAAAACCGCAGAATTATCATTAGCATATTACGTTTCAAAATCCACAAAATTTTTTCCTGAAGATTACTCTCTAATAGTTTATATAGGAAAAGAATACAGCAAGCTGATCTTTATGGAAGGACAAAAACTTACTCACATCGGATCAACTTTAGATATTGGAACAAAAAATCTTCATACTTATGATGTTTATTTTTCAAAGATACTTCTGGAGATGGAGAATGGCAATATTCCTAAGTTAGATAATATTATTATATGCGGTGAAGACAGATCTGAAAATTTAATCCTTTCTTTCTATGGAACATTTCCCGAAGCAAATGTCTCCGCACTTAAATTTGAGAATTTTAATACTTCTTCAATTAGTGAAGAAGACCAAACAAATTTAGCTTTGTATGCTATTCCAATCTCCGTTGCTGTAGAATATTTTGACGAACTTGATAAAACATATGTCGGCGTAAACTTTTTGCCGAAGTACATTCAGGAGAATCAAAAATTTCTGCAATTCGGATGGCATAGTTATGCTGTTATGCCTCTGCTCTTTGGAGCGGCACTTTATTTTACGTTCCAAATACTTTCCACTAATCGTGAAATAAAGGATCTTGATTATGAAATTGCCCGGCTTAATCAGAGACAGATTGAAAATCAAGCTCTCGTTAATGAAATAACCCCCATTGAAGGAAGAATTAGAAATTTTGATGCTACTCAAAAAATTCTAGATCAAGCGGCAGAAGGTTCAAGTCTTTGGAATAAAACAATTTTTAAAATGTCCGACTTTATTGAAAGAAGAAGAAATTTTTGGGTATCTAAAATTGAAACAATAACACCCGACGAAATTAGATTGAATGGTTATTCATTAAATAGAAGTGTACTTACCGAGTTCGCAGATCAGAACCAAGCTTCTTTACTGAAGAGTATTAACTATGAACCGTTAAGAGAAAAAAGCGCTTTTGCATACATTCTTAATCTGAAGTTAATGATGGATACTCTTACTACAAAATGAGCAGTAAAGTAAAAAATACAATCATAATTTTAATAATTTTTATAGCCATCCTTGTTGGCGGGGGATTCTTTCATTTCTTTTTACAAAAAGGAAAAATTAATGACAAGCAAAAAAAAATAGGGGATTTAAAACTTTACCAGCTCGATACCGATTTTCTAAATCAACATTTGAAGCTTCTCAAAGAGCGAGTAGCTGAACTTGATTCAATATTGGCTAATAGGAAGTATAATTTACCTTATAATCTTACACAGGCATCGTTCTTCGATTTTGTGAATCAAGTAAGTTTTAATTTTTCTCCAAATTCATATGTTAATATTGAATATGTAGAGACAGAAACTTCTGCCGATTACCATATTTATCATTACACCTTAAACGGCATATCTGAATTCAATGATTTTGTTAAACTGATTTATGCCATTGAAGAAAGTAAGCAGCTTAAAAAAATTAGCGATATTGATTTAACAAACAATGTAAAAGTAGAGCAAGACGGTACGCCGCATTACCTGGTAAGCTACAAGTTTAAGGCAAAAGTATATTATTCGAACGATAATCGTTTCTTTGTAAAGAATTTTAAAGAAAATCAAATAATTCCAAATCCGGTTTATGATTTTTTCCATCCGCTTATTAGAAACGAGATACCGCCGAATAAGGATAAATTATTGGATGTTCAATCAGCTCATTTGCTTGCGCTAATTCCGGACGGGGCTTTCCTTTCTGATGCAAGCGGAAATACTTATTTACTATGGGAAGGTGATCAGGTATATCTTGGTTATCTTACCAATATTAATTATCAGAATAACGAAGTAAATTTTGTACTTAATAAAGGCGGAGTAATCGAGAATTACAATTTGAAACTTGAAAAAGAAATAAAGCAGAGTAAATAAAATGAAAAAGCTAATCGTAATTTTAATTCTATTCGGATTAATGTTAACCACCCATGGTCAAATTGATTTCAAGGATAAATTAAAAGGGTATGTTAGTCCGGATGAGCTTGTTACGTTATCAGAAAGTATCAGTTTTGATCAGGCTATACAAGTAATAAGCAAAGTTAGTGAGAAAATTTCCGGTAAGAAGGTTGTATCGCCGGTAAGTATCACAACCCCGATCGGAATTGAAATTGATAAGATGCAGTACAAAAAAGCTCTTTTAATTATTGTACAGTATAATGATCTATTTTTGGAAGAAACTGAGTCTACGATCATCGTTAGGAAAAAAAGCGATGTAAAAGGTAAAGGTGATTCTAGTTTTGTATCCATTGATGAAAGAGAAGTAAAAATTTCAGCTGTTATGTTTGAAGCAAACGTAGCGGAAATGAGAGAGCAGGGCATCAATTGGGAATTTCTTTTATCACAAACCGGATTAACTGTTGGCGGTAAATTAGTATCTGTTCAGGATCAAGCATCTACATCAAGCGGTACATCTACTGCAGCAGGGCAAACCACACAGAATCCGCCGCAATTTAATCTTAGTAGTAAATCTACTTTTTCAATGGGTCCTTTCGATGGAACTGCTACTGCATTGTTCAAATTTTTTGAAGATGAGAATCTTGGAAAAATTATTTCACGTCCGGTTATAACAGCAATTAATGGGAAACAAGGAAGAACTCAAGTCGGTTCTGATTTCTCGATTAAAGAACGGGATTTTGCAGGCAACTTGATTGATAAGTTCTATCAAAGCGGAACTATAATTGAAGTTACGCCGAATATATTGACTGAAGAGGGAATTGATTACGTGTATTTAAAAGTTAGAATGGAAAGAAGTACAGTTGTAATCGGCTCGTTATCTATTGAAAAACCTAAAACAGAAGTAACAACAAATCTTCTACTTCTTAATGGAGAAGAAACAGCAATTGGCGGATTAATTACCAACGAAGAGTCAACAGTGCGTAGAGGCATTCCATTCTTAAAAGATCTGCCATGGTGGGTATTAGGGTTAAGATACATATTCGGTTACGATCAAGTTTCATTCTCTCAGAAAGAAATAATATTACTTATCAAAGCGGAGATTCTTCTGTCCTTAAAAGAAAGATTTAATAGACCTAAAGAACAGACTTTATTGAAAAAGACTTTAGACCAACAGAGAGACGATATAGAAAAATATAAAGAACAGATCAAGAAAAAAGAAGAAGAAAAAAAATAAATAGCAAGATTGATTAATATTTGTAATGATAATTTGATAAAAATTTTCTAGCCGTCAATGTGTTTAATTGTAATGCCATCGCAAAATTAATTATAGCATTTCTTTCCGATTAGATTTTATTAAACCGGAAGGTCCATCGAACAATGAAACTTAACTACCGTTTCATACTGATTGCATTTATTATTGTCCTGATCATGTCTATAACTTCGACATTCGTTTTCTATTCATTAGCAGGCAGAGTTCTAACACAGCAGCAATCTAAATCAATTCTTAATTCCACAAATGATTTTGCATTTGTTTTTCAAAATGAATATTCAAATATGGAAGAAGAATTCCGTTCGGTCTCACCTCATGTCGGAAATTTTAATAAAATTAATCTTGATTCTACGTCTATAGATTTTTGTTTTACACTTGTTAATGATTCACTTATTAATACTCGAGAGTTCAAAGTAAAATCAGAATCCTATTTGAACATTAGGTCATCGTCGTTTCGGCAATTCTTTTCGGATAATCCAAATGTAGTTTTGCGCTATGCTCAAGTTCCAGACGGTAAAACAGTTTATTATGGAAATCAAATTTCGTCTATGTATTTAAATCAAATCTCCCAAAAAATACGTGCTGAAGTTGCTTTGGTAATTAATAATTCTCCGGTTGAGATCTCCAATCCGGAAAAGAACCAGGTACATCTTTTAAGTATAATAAATGCAGTGCGGGATTTAAAATACCGCAATAGTTTTGATTTATTTACTGCCGAGTTGGACAATGCAGATTTCACTGCAGCGCTTTTTATTCCCAAATCAATTTTAACTCCCGGCGCAAAAATTAACTTTATTGTTTTTAATGTTTATAAGGAAGGTGTTGAATTCCGGGATACATTAAGATTAGTAATGCTGCTTGTTGTGCTTGCAGGAAGCGCCTTAACCTTTATAATAGTTTGGGTTTTTACTGCAAAGCTTAGAGAGCAGGTTTCTTTATTAAGCCAGGCAGCCGAGATCACCGGTAAAGGAAATCTTGATCACCGCGTTCCTATTCTTACAAAAGATGAAGTAGGTAAATTCGGTGAAACATTCAACCATATGCTTGATGAATTGGTACGGAATAAAAGAGCTGAAAAGGAATATTCTGAATTCTTAACTCTCATTAACCAAAACCCCACTTTAATTGAAATATCCGATGCCGCACTTTCTAAAATAATTAAGTCAACCGGATTAACGTTCGGCGTGCTTTACCTGGTTGAGCAAAAATCTTTAAGATTAATATCGTCATTTGGAATCAGCAAAAAATTTATTGAATTAAAACAAGATGTAAGTCTTTACAGCAATGCGGTTGAAAAGAAAGAAAAAGTTGAATTCCGGTTCAGCGATAATTTCCCGGAAATAAAAACCGGCATGGCTTCTATCAAGATAAAATATTTAATAATCTACCCGATCATTTATAATAAAGAAACAATCGGTGTACTTGAATTGGCAGCAGAATCAGATCCGCATACAGACGTTCGTAAGTATATTGATAATATTCATGAACAGCTTGCAGTTGGAATTATCAATGCAAAATCTTTTGAACAGCTTGAAAATTTTATTGGTGAATTGAAGAAACTTAATGAAGAATATCTTAAGCAGAACGAACAGATCATTACGCAAAACGATGAATTGAAAGAGCTTCACGAACAGCTAAAAGACAAAGCTGATGAACTTGAACGACAAAGAATCAAAGCAGTTGAATTAACAAAAGTGAAATCCGAATTTTTAGCAAGTATGTCTCATGAACTCCGTACACCTTTAATTTCTATTCTTGGATTGACGGAATTATTGATTAAAGACAGTTCGGTTATTATAAAAGCTAAAGACCGATTGAATATAGTTCATCGAAACGGGAAAAAATTGCTTTCTTTAATTACCAATATTTTGGAATTCTCAAAATTTGAATCCGGCAAAATTGAAGTTAAAAAAGAAAGCTTTTTGTTGAATGATATACTCGAAGAAATTTATCCGAACATTCAACAAATCACTTCGGAGAAAAATCTTGAGTTCAATTTTGATATCGTGAGAAATTCTAATGTTCTTCTTAACACTGATAAAAGTAAGCTGGAACAGATTCTAATTAACTTATTAGTAAATGCAGTTAAGTTTACTGAAAAAGGATCTGTCCGGCTCGGTATTAAAGTTATCAATGGAACTGATATTGAATTCAATGTAACGGACACAGGTATAGGCATATCTGATGAAAGCCAGAAAATTATTTTTAGCGAGTTTAGACAAGTAGACAGCAGCACGGCTAGAAAATATGGCGGTGCAGGCTTGGGTCTTGCTATCTGCAAAAAATATGTTGAGCTGCTTGGAGGAACACTTTCTCTTAAAAGTATCATGGGCGAAGGTTCACGGTTTTATTTTGTTTTACCTGAAACCGTATTAGATGTTGTAGAAGTTCAAGAGCATCAATTTTTAACTTTAACTGAAACCGAAAAAGAAAAACAGTTGACAAAATCAATACTCATAATTAACGATAATACTGATACGCAAAAGCTAATTGGTGATTATTTGGCTTCTTATGATTTCGGAATAATGACAGCTTCAAATGTTAATGAAGGATTACGTTTGGCTAAAGAAAAATTGCCTTATGCTGTTATATTTAATCCATTTCTAAATGAAGACAATCTATTTATAAATGAAAGTAATCTATGGACATTTATTCCAGCAATGAAAAGTTATGAATCAACACGACATATGCCGATTGTTCTTACAATAATGGTAGAAGAAGAAAAGGTCGGATGGGAGCCGGAGATATTTGATTTTATTATTGAAAAAATTAATTATAATGAGTTCAATGAATTGATATCGAAAGTGGAATCGCATTTTGAAAAAAATATTCGAAAAATTGTTTTCATTGATACTCATCAAGATGAATTTGAAACACTTAAAAAATCTTTTGGGGATGCTTTTGATATTGCAATTATTTCTTCATTGGCAAATGTTGGTGAGCGAATTCAAAATGAAAAACCGCATTTGGTTATAATAAATATTGCTGCCTTTATGGAACAATCATTACAAATAATTTATGAAATATCTCAAGACAGACTGTTAAAAAATGTTCCGGTTATTTTGAAGTTACCAAAAGTATTAACTCACGATCAGATAAATAAATTGAATGCTAAGTTTAAGGAAATAGCATTAACTGTTAGATCACACCCGTTGGATGTGTTGAAAGTATTACGCGACAGATTAAAGATTGATGACGATGTTACAAATAGAAAAAATAATCTTATTGAAGAAACGTATCCAAATGAACAAGGAAATTATTATCTGAAGAATGAGAGCAGCAAAGATTCGAAACCAACCGTTTTAATTGTTGATGATAATAACGATGCACTTTTTACTATTGGTGAGTTCGTTAAGGAAATGAATTGTAATACCATTTTTGCGCATAATGGAATGGAGTGTTTATTAACATTGAATCATGTTGAACCGGACTTAATATTTTTAGATATAATGATGCCGCAAATGGATGGATTCGAAACTATAAAACGAATTCGCAATGAAAAAAGATTTGAAAATATTCCTGTAATTGCACTTACAGCTTATGCTATGCTGGATAATAAAGAGGTTATTGAAAAAAATGGTTTTGATGATCTCGTAACAAAACCGATAAACTCACAAGTACTTGCCTCGAAATTAAAAAAATACTTAAAAGCCAAAGTTGGTTAACCGCCAATGAAAAAAATTCTGATCATTGATGATAGTCCGGATAGCGTCTTTTTACTCCAAGACCGGCTGGAGCGTGAAGGTTTTGAAATTGTAAAAGCTTATAATGGTAAAATGGGGATCCAAAAAGCTGTTGATGAAAAGCCGGATCTAATACTTTTAGATATTATGATGCCTGATATTTCCGGCTATGACGTCTGTAAAATTTTATCTTCTAAAGAAGAGACAAAACTTATTCCAATAATTTTATTAACGGCTTTGACCGAAGCTGATAATCTGCAACAAGGGTTACTGTCAGGCGCATTCGATTATATTAAGAAACCTTTTAATCGCATTGAATTAATTGCACGAATAAATTCAGCGCTTAGATTCAGTGAGACAAATAAATTTCTTATTGAAATAGAAAAGATTAAAACATTTGCTGCAACTGTTGTAACTGCAAATCACGAGATAAAACAACCTTTAACATTGATCAATCTTTCAACAGCAGCTATTCGTAGAGAATTTTCTAAAACAAATTATTCTTCTGAAAACATCCTAAAAAGAATTGAGTTTATTGAAAATGCCGCAAGAGATATTATTTCGGTTCTTGATAAACTTGGATCAATTAAAAAACCGGTAATCACACCTTACGTAAACGATCTTAATATAATTGATTTGAAGTCAGAAGAGAAAAAAGACCTACCCAATTAATTCTTTTACAAGAGAAAGCAGTTCCTCAAAGTTATACGGTTTATTAATGATTTTACTTATTAAATTATCGGGAAGAGTTTTATCAAATTCAGAAGGCGAGCCTGAAGCAAGAACAATTGGTAAAATGTAACCGGCTTTTTTAATCTCTTGTAAACACGTTAGTCCATCCATCTCAGGCATTTTTCGATCAATAATCAGTAGATCAGGCGTTCTTACTTTAAGAAGGTCCAAAACTTCAATTCCATTTGATGCAGTAAGTATTGTGTAATCATAAGATTGTAAAAGTTCGGTAAGTAGTTCGCGAAGTATATCTTCATCTTCTGCGATCAAAATTGTTTTTCCGCTTTGTGCAGGTTTATCATGCAATATCGGTGCAGAATTTAATGTGAGAATAAATTCAGAACCTTTGCTTACTTCACTAGAAACGGAAATAGTTCCATTATGATCTTCAACAATTTCTTTAACTATAGATAAACCAACTCCGGAAATTTTATTATTATTTTTTGTAGAGTAATCTTCATCGAATACTTGAGAAAGAAACTGCTCTTCAATACCGCTTCCGTTGTCGTTTATGATAATTTGAATTTTATCTTCGTTTTCCAAATTACAAGTTTTAATTCTTATTGTTCCGTTCGTATTAATTGCTTCTATTGAATTAATTATTAGATTTAAGATTACCCGGTAAAAATCAGAATACTTGCCGTTTACTAGTTTAAGGTTTTTTTCAAGAGAAAGGTGAAAATCAATTTTATCTTTTTGCTGTAAAGTATATGAACGGACTATATCTGCAATAATCGAATTTAAATTAATTTTTCGCTGGGTAATCTTATTTGAAGCGCTGCCATATGTATCATTGATCATCTCTGATGCAAGGTAAGTCCCGCTTTCAATGTTATTTAGGATAGGAAGGATAGTATCAATGTTGGTAACTTTTCTTTTTAGAAGGTCTATACTGTTTAGTATACGTGTGAAAATATTATTAAGATCATGTGCAAGATGTTTTACAGAGGGATCCTTTTTCATTCTATTTCAGATTGTACTTTAGAATTTTTGAATAGAGTGTTTTTTGGCTGATGTCTAAAGCGCGGGCTGTATTTTCGCGGTTCCAATTATGATGTTCTAAAGCCCGCTTGATATGAATTTTTTCCAATTCATCCATAGTTAGAAGAGTGCCGTCATCTTTTACAAAGTTGGTAAAATCAAAATCTTCTTTAGGCACGTTCAAATCTTTAGATTGAATTGTTTCGCTTTCGGAAAATATTATTGCCCGTTCGATTATATGCTCTAGCTCTCTAACATTACCGGGGAAGTTATAACGCTGTAAATCATTTTTAGCATCGGATGAAAGTTTTTTAACCGAACGAACCGATGATTTCTTCTGAAGAAAATATTCTGAAAGCAGAAGCACATCACCATCTCGCTCCCGTAACGGGGGAATTATTAATGTGATAACATTTAGTCTAAATAAAAGATCCCGACGGAAACTTTTCTTTTCCGCTTCTTCCATTAAATTTTTATTTGTCGAGCCAATTACTCTAACAGAAGAAGTGAGATTAGTAATTCCGCCCACTCGTCTGAATTCTCCGTTCTCAAGAAATCGTAAAAGTTTTGGCTGTAATGCTAAACTTAATTCACCAATCTCATCAAGAAAAAGTGTGCCTCCGTGTGCGATTTCGACTAATCCTTGTTTAGAAAATTTTGCATCAGTGAAAGCCCCCTTTTCATAACCGAAAAGTTCGCTCTCTATTAGCTGATCCGGAAGAGATGCACAATTAATAGCGACAAATGGCTTATCGGCATGATTAGAATGTTTATGAATAAATTCTGCAAATAATTCTTTGCCGGTTCCGGTTTCACCTTCAAGCAAAATATTGGAATCAGATTTAGCAGCACGTTCCGCCAAACGATTAATTTTTTTTATTACGTCACTCTCACCGATAATTGTATTGGAAGGGAGTTGATTAATTTTTGATGTAAGTATTTTATTTTTAATCAGCAGATCTTTATGATCAAGTGCGCGTTCAATAATTACGCAAAGTTGACCGAACTCGTACGGTTTAGTAATGAAATCATATGCACCTTGCTTAATGCAGTCAATAGCTGTTCGCATATCTGATTTTGCGGTTAAAACAATTACTTGTAACGAAGGGTGATTTTCTTTGGCATAACCTAAAACTTTTTCACCATGAACCTCGCGCATTTCAAGATCGAGTAATAGGATATCATAAAAACGTTTCTTCAAATTTTCGATGGCATCTTTTCCATCATAAACAACATCTACCGAGTAACCCTCGTTTACCAATTCTTCTTTTAAAAGGTAACAAAGTGTTTCATCATCATCGGCAATTAAAATTCTTGAGTCTTTCATATATGGTAAATTTTACTTGTGTTTTAATATATAAAAAAAGAGTGAGAAAAATAATTTTTTAGTGTGCAAATAAGTCGCTTTGGAATTTAAAGAGGAGAGGTTTATATTTACGCCCGCAATTTTATTGGCTGGGGCGCGTAGCTCAGTGGTAGAGCAACACCCTTTTAAGGTGAAGGTCGGTGGTTCGAGCCCACCCGTGCTCACATTTTAAGCGGTATTCTTTGAAATACTGCTTTTTTTATATCTAATTTTAAACATCTTTCTTCTATCTGGTGTCTCAATAATGAAAAAGTTTTAACAAAATACATTATTAACTTGCAGCCAATCAATTATTGAATAATTTTTACCACTCATATTAAAGACAAGAATTTATCATTTGCCAACTAAACCGTTCTTGTCTATCTTAAAAAGTAACATTATAGCAAACTTGATTCATAAGAAAGGGTTAAAACCATGACGGATATAACAATTCCCAAAAACTTGGCTGTAAGCGATTCCGGCTTCTTATTTTTAACATCTACAGGCGAAACGTTTACGCTGAACGAGATTGGGCATTTTATCTTTAAGCAGTTTCAGCAAAACGATTCGTTTGAAACCGTAAAAAAGAAAATTGCCCAAGAATATGAAGTTGATCTCAATTCTTTGGAAAAAGATTTGGATGATTTTGTTGCGCAATTAAAAGCTTACAACCTGGTTGAGACCAAATGAATATTGCAGTTACCGGCTTAAACGCCACAGATAACCCTGGACCCGGAGTTCCCGTAATAAGAAGTTTGAAAGAAGCAAAAGAGATCAGCGGAAAAATTATCGGGCTCGTTTATGATCCGCTTGAACCAGGTATCTACGTTGAAAACTTAACAGACAAGTGCTATCAAATTCCTTATCCATCAAGCGGTTTAGAAAATCTTTTTAACCGGATCTGTTTAATAAATGAAATAGAAAAAATTGATTTAATAATTCCAACTCTCGATTCGGAGTTATATGGTTTTGTAAAGCTGCAGGATAAGCTCCGCGGGATTGGGATTAAAACTTTTCTTCCAACTTTCGAACAGCTCAACATACGCGGAAAAGACAAACTATTCGATTTCTGCAAAGAGAACGGAATCAAAGTTCCTAAAAATATTCTTGTTGCCTCTGCTCAGGAGTTGTATAAAGTTCCAAATCAATTCAGCTACCCGGTTGTTATCAAAGGAATTTTTTATGAAGCGTACGTTGCCAACAATTTTGATGAAGCTCATTCTGCTTTCAATAAGCTGAGCTATAAATGGGGTTTCCCAATCATTGTACAGGAATTTGTAAAAGGGGATGAGTTTAATGTTGTTGCGCTTGGCGATGGAAAAGGAAAAACTATAGGTGCCGTTGCAATGCGCAAACTTTACATAACAGATAAAGGCAAGGGCTGGTCCGGTGTTACAATTGATGAACCAAATATTTTAAGTGTCTCTCACAAAGTAATTGAGAAAACAAAATGGCGCAGCGGAATGGAATTGGAGTTCATCAAAGATTCTATAACGAACGAATATTATTTGTTGGAAATAAATCCGCGCTTTCCTGCATGGGTTTATCTTGCACCGTCTGCCGGACAAAATCTTCCATACGCATTAGTAAGATTGGCGAATGAAGAAAATGTTCAGCCATTCAATAGTTATGAAATTGGAAAAATCTTTGTCCGATGTTCGTGGGATTTGATCACGGACATAAAAATTTTTGAAAGAATTACAGTGAAAGGAGAAAATTAAAATGACTAAGAAAAGATATGAGCGGCCAATTATAATTAAACATGTCTCCGGTTTAATGAACAAGTTTGGCAGCAATCCAACCGCTTCTTACAAATCCGATATTGATGGGGTTGCGATTGAAAAACTTGTTGAGAAGTTTGGTTCACCTCTTTTCGTAATGTCTGAAAAGCAGTTAAGACAAAATCAGCGGGAAGCATATAGAATTTTCAAAACACGTTATCCAAAAGTTCAATTTGCATGGTCTTACAAAACAAATTATTTAAATGCGGTCTGTTCGGTTTTTCACCAGGAAAATTCTTGGGCAGAAGTTGTTTCGGAATTTGAATATGAAAAAGCAAGACGGCTTGGAATTAAAGGGGAACATATAATCTTCAATGGTCCCGATAAAAGCCGGGAAGCACTTTTGCGAGCGATGAAAGAAAAAGCAAAAATTCACATTGATCATTTTGACGAGCTTTACACAATCATCGAACTAACCGAAGCGGAAAAACTAAAAGCTAAAGTTGCAATTCGTGTAAATATGAATGTTGGAATTTATCCTATGTGGGACCGCTTTGGATTTAATTTTGAAAACGGTGAAGCATGGCAGGCAATCAAAAGAATTATTGCAGCTAAGAATCTTGAGTTAGTTGGTCTTCACACTCACATTGGCACTTATATGATGTCTGCCGAAGCATACCGTATTGCTGCAATCAATCTTGGGTCGCTTGCTAAAAAAATCAAAAATGATTTTGACAAAGTAATTGAATACATAGACCTAGGCGGAGGGTTTGCTTCCCACAATACATTGTTAGGACAGTATTTGCCTGCCGAACAAGTAGTGCCGTCAATTGAACAATTTGCAGATGCAATTTCTTCCGGTTTGTTCGAGCTTTCGTTTACTAATGAAGAGATGCCAACTTTGATACTTGAAACCGGTCGTGCGTTGGTAGACGATGCAGGATTTTTAATCTCATCTGTAATTGCAAACAAAAGATTATCCGATGGAAAAAGAGCAGTTATAATTGATGCCGGTGTAAATTTACTTTTCACAAGTTTTTGGTATAAGCATAAAATTTCTCCTGCTCAGCCGAATAATTCTTATACTGAGAACACAACTATTTATGGTCCCTTGTGTATGAATATAGATTGCATTCAGGAATCCATAGCCCTGCCGGCTTTGAAAGTTGGTGAGAAAATAGTAATTCATTATGTCGGCGCTTATGATTTGACCCAGTGGATGCAGTTCATTGCTATGCGTCCGAATGTTGTAATGGTTATGGAAAATGGTTCTGTTGAGTTGATACGTAAAGCTGAAAACATAGACTACTTGATGGAAAGAGAAAGAGTACCGGAAAAATTATTATTGAAGAAAAAATAGGTATGAAAAACTTCTAATGAATTTCTTTCTTGATTCAATATTGTTCAGCTACGGACAAATCTTTTTTTCGAACCGGCGCTGGTTTGGCGCGCTAGCTCTTACCGCAACATTTGTCGTTCCGGAAATCGGTTCGATGTCTCTGCTCGGTGTTGTCATTTCTAATCTTACAGCGCTTATGCTAAAATATGACCGGGCTAAAATCCGTTCCGGCTTTTATGGTTTTAACGGAATACTATTTGGTGCGGCAGTTATATTTTTTTACAAACTCAGTTTCCCGCTGCTTCTTTTAGTTCCGTTATTTATTGTAATTACCTTTTTACTCGCATCGGTTTTAGAAAATTATTTTGCGGCGGTGTTTAATCTTCCGGGTTTGTCAATCCCGTTTGTAATAGGGCTTTACGTATTCATGGTTTTTCTTACCAACTACAATTCCATTTCGGTAAGTACAATCAAAACTTATGATGTTTATTTTTCTTTTGTTCCATTATGGCTGCAAAGTTATTTTAAGTCGCTTGCGCTCATTCTCTTTCAACCGTCATTTATTTCCGGCGTTCTCATTTCTATTGCACTCTTATTTTTTTCGAGAACTCTATTTCTGTTAAGCATAATTGCATTTGCCTGTAATGCTATTTTTTTAAATCTTATTTTACCTCAAAATTCAGATTCATTACTTATAATCACCGGATTTAATTCGATACTAGCTGCTTTTGCTTTGGGTGGAAGTTTAATAATTCCATCAAGAAAAAGTTTTTTGCTGGCAATATTTTCTGTAGTTCTTGTAATTATTTTCACCGGTTTCTTCTACAAAGTTCTTCATGGAACTCTTCCTGTTTTAGTACTTCCATTCAATTTTATAGTTCTGTTTACACTTTACAGTTTGAGATTCCGGCAAGAGCAATCGGATTTAGTGGCTTTGTATTTTACACCGGGATCGCCGGAAGAAAATTATTATTATCATCATAACAGGCAGAAGCGTTTCGAGAGATTCAAATTTTATTTTCCTGAACTTCCGTTTTTCGGTGAATGGTTCGTATCACAAGGATATGAAGGCGAGCATACACATAAAGAGGAATGGAAATATGCACTCGATTTTGTAATAACCGATGAAGACGGAAAGCAGTACAAAGAAACCGGGAAGGAATTGACAGACTACTACTGCTACACGCTTCCGGTTACTTCTTCCCTGGATGGCGAAGTTGTAAAAGTAGTTGATGGAATAATTGACAATGAAGTTGGCGAGGTTAATCTAGAGAAAAATTGGGGCAACACTGTTATTATCAAACACGGAGAAGGTTTTTATTCTTCTTTCTCTCATCTTAAAGAGGAAAGTATCAAAGTAAAAGTAGGCGAACTTGTTAAGAAATCTGATATTATTGGTTCGTGCGGTAACAGCGGACGTTCACCTTATCCCCATATTCATTTCCAGTTGCAAGCTTCGGATAAACTTGGGGATAAGACTTTGCAATATCAGTTAGCATACTTTCTACAAAAGACAGATTTGGGTTTAGAGTTAAAAATTTTTGAAATACCTGAAGAAGGGAAGTCTATTAGAAATATCGAAACTCATAAATCAATTAAGAACGCTTTTAGTTTCAGCTTGGGAGAAAAGTTGAGGTTCAAATGCCGGCTGAAAGAAAAAGCTTTTACCGAAGAATGGGAAGTGAAAGTTGACATATACAATTCGTTGTATCTCGAAGCTGGCAGCGGAGACTGCGCATATTTCTATCAGACCGACAAACTATTTTACTTCACTTCATACACAGGCAACAAGAACTCTGCTTTATATTATTTTTATTTAGCAGCGCATCAGGTCCCTTATTGTTATCATAAAAATATTTATTGGAAAGACCGCTACTCTATTGTAGATCTTCCGGGAACAAGAATCCGTTATTTATCAGAGTTTTTTCTTCTTTATAAAAATTTCTTAACTACAGAAGGCAAATTTTCTTTCGGCGAAAGATTTGATGATGAAGATTCGTTTTTTATCAAAAATACAATTGATATACTAGGCAAAGGATTGTTCAAAGGGTTCAGCCGGTCGTTTAATACCGAGATTGAAATTGATGCTGAAGGTACGATAAGCAGAATCAGTTTTTTTGAAACCGGCAATAAAACGTTCGAAGCAAATTCAATTAATAAATAGAGAGGAATAAAATGAAGAAATATGTTTTGCTCAGTTTAGCTGTTTCTTTCGTGATATTAGTTTCTTTAGCGGCTAAAATAATTTATCAAGACACCGGGAAAAAAATAAGTTCTTTCAACTCTTCTATGAAATACGAAGAAAAGAAAGAATACGGTAATGCTATTCAATCGCTTCTTCAAAATTACGAAGAGAATAAAAATGATTATTTGTTTAATCTGCGGTTGGGCTGGCTTTATTATTCAAATGGGGATTACTCGAAATCGAAAACTTATTATCAACGTGCAGTTGATATCAGAAAAAACAGTATGGAGGCAATGCTTGCTTTAACTCTTCCCGTTTCAAAACTCGATGACTGGGATTTAGTTCAGAGCATCTACCAAAAGATTTTGAAAATTGATCCTAATAATTTTTATGCGAACCTTTACCTCGGGCAGATCTACTTAAACAAAACAGAATACGGTAAAGCAAAAGAACTTTTGGAAAAAATATATGAATTGAATCCCGGTTCTTATGACGTTAACATGAGTTTGGGATGGACATATTATTATCTTGGCAAAGCATCCAACGCGCGCGAGTTATTTACTAATGTTCTAATGCTAAGTCCGAATGATAGTCTTGGTATGAAAGGATTAGAGCTTACCAAATGAAAATTATAAAGCGATTACTCTTTATATTCTTATTCATTTTTTCAAATAATACTACATCGGGAGATTCCTTGTATGTGTACACATCTGCTTTTTACACGTTTGGTAAATACTCAACCGGAGGAAATTCAAATTCTATAGCGGGATATGCAACCCTTTCATTCAACGGAAAATCTTTTGTAACTCTTGGGTATGACAACTTAAATATAGAATACATTACCGGAAAATATCTTCAGCAAAATTATACATTCAGTTATCTGCAGAATTTATTCCCTTCTTATCTCAAAGTAAGTTATAGCTATATAGGAGGGAAATACACGCAAACAGGCCAGACTTCCGCATCGTTTGATAACACACATCTCGTAAGTCTTGAATATTATTTTTACAGTAAGATGTTCTATTTGGGATTAGCGGCATCATACATAAAACAGAGCGGTTACACACAATTAAATGTTTATCAAATCACACCAAGGATTGAATGGATTGTATCCACCAAGGTTTATCTGAGTACAAAACCAAATTACACATATGTAAGTGATCTGCGGAATTTATTTTCTGTTGCGGGATATATTTCCTGGAATTCAATCCAGGATGTATATTTGAAACTTGGCGGGTTTGTTGGTAAGCGTGCTTTATATTTTGATACGGATTTACTAACAATCTATAATCAGAACGAAACCCAAACCAATCTTTTTACTGCACAGATGGATTATATTCCTTCGAAAAATTTTAAACTCACAGCCGGGTATCAACACTCAAGTTTTTCCGGTTACTCGATAGATTATTTTATTTTAGGAATAAAGACAGCAATTAAATTTTAGCATTAATAAAATAATCCGGAACATTATTTTTTCTTTTAGTCTTGACAAAACATTTATTCGGTATTACTTTAGCACCGTGAATTTAAGAAATCAAAATAGCGCAAATAATTGGTGGTGGAGAAATAATTCTTTGCCATCCTAATGCTTTAAATAAAAATTAACAACAAGCCGTGGATGGTAGAACCGTTCACGGCTTTTTTATATCCGGCCGTGAACTTCCATTCAACGGCTTTTATTTTTTAAACCAAAGGAGGTTCACATGTCAAGCAGTAAAATCGTTTTTCTCGATCAAACCAAAATGCCAACACATTATTACAATGTTTTGGCAGATATTCCCGTACCGATGGATCCGCCGCTTCATCCTGGTACAAAACAACCGGTTGGTCCGCAGGATCTCTCAGCTATATTCCCGATGGAGTTGATCAAACAAGAAGTAACACAAGAACGCTTTATAGAAATTCCGGATGAGGTGCGTGATCTTTATAAACTTAGCAGACCAACTCCGTTAATACGTGCGATCAATCTTGAAAAAGCATTGCAGACGCCTGCCAAAATATTTTTTAAATATGAAGGTGCTAATCCAACAGGAAGCCATAAAACAAATACATCATATGCTCAAGCATATTATAATAAGCAAGCTGGAATAAAAAAACTTGTAACCGAAACCGGGGCAGGACAGTGGGGAAGTGCACTTGCAATGGCTTGTAAACATTTTGAAATGGAATGTGAGGTGTTTATGGTGAAGGTAAGCTATAATCAAAAACCGTATCGCAAAACATTTATGAAATTATTTGGTGCCGAAGTTCACGCAAGTCCATCGGTACTAACTAATGCAGGACGAAATGTTTTGAACAAAGATCCCGAATCACCGGGTTCTCTGGGAATTGCTATAAGTGAAGCAATTGAAATAGCAGTTCAGCGTGATGATACAAATTACAGTTTGGGAAGTGTGTTGAATCATGTATTGCTTCATCAAACAATTATTGGCGAGGAAGCGCGGATACAAATGGAAATGTTTGATGAATATCCCGATATAGTTATTGGTTGTGTAGGCGGCGGCAGCAACTTTGCCGGAATTGCATTTCCTTTTCTGCGGGATAAACTTACGGGCGTAAAGAAAAATCTTAAAGTGATTGCTGTCGAACCGGCATCTTGTCCCTCTCTTACACAAGGTAATTATGAATATGATTTTGGCGATGAAGCAGGAATGACACCGCTTCTCAAAATGTACACGCTCGGTCATAATTTCATTCCGCCTAAGATACATGCGGGCGGATTGCGTTACCATGGTGCGGCGCCTTCTGTCTCCTTACTTTATAATATCGGGGCTATAAATGTAAATGCTTATGAGCAGATGGAAGTCTTTCAAGCAGCACAATTGTTCGCCCAAACAGAAGGAATTGTTCCTGCACCGGAAAGTTCTCATGCAATTAAAGAAGCAATTGTTCAAGCATTGCGTAGTAAAGAAACCGGAGAGAGAAAAACAATTCTGTTCAATTTATCGGGACATGGACTTTTAGATTTAGGTTCTTATGAAATGTTTTTGGAAAATCAGCTTGAGAATTATTCTGGTGAGACAAATTACGCTAAGGTTGCAGTAGGATAATTTGTTTTGTAGGGAACGCTTTACTTGCCCGCCGATTATTGGTGGGCAAGTAAAACTATTTTTACGCAGGATTTCTTAATTCTCTGTCAATTTTGTCTTTGAGTATAATTTTGTTTAACGATTGATATGGTAAATTTCTTTTATTGGCTAATGTTTTTATTTCTTCCAGCATAGATTCTGGCAGTCATAAAAAAATAGTTCGTGTTGATGGTTTTAAATTTGGAAAATTCGCTATTTCAAGGATTAAAAACAATTATCTGCTTCTTGCTTCCTTGAGTATATCTAAAATCTCTTCCCGGTTAATATCTAAATCAATTCCTTTAATATCGAGCGGCGATTTATTTTCAGATAATGCTTTTAGCTCAAATACACTGCCATCTTTTCGCTTAATTAATATTTTCCCTTCCTTTTTAGCTCTATCTAGTAATGATGCGAATTTGCGGCGGGCTTCGCTGTATGTAAATGTACTCACATTAAACCTCTTTCAAATTAATATTCATAACAATGCTCATAAAATTAAGTATAAAGTTAACTACTCAAAAATTATCCGAAACTTTATCTATTTGCAAGTTATTGTTAGGTAGTTTTGTAGAACTTATAAATAATCCGCTGACTATCTGGACACAGATTTTTGGATCTTGGTACTTATGAGTTGTTCCTGGATAATCAGCTAACGAATGAAATGGAAACGAAAAGAGTTACTGTCGTTTAGTTTAGTTACTTGGCTGTCACGGAACCGTGACAGCTAATATTATTAAAGCTATTACTTTATATCCATTCGTTTGCTTAACTAAAACCGCTTTCATAACTTTTAACACAAGATTTTTCACAGAGACGTAAACAAGTGAACAGCATAATACAAATATTTTTAGGAAGTCTTCTCCTTAGCTTGGTTCACGCTACAATACCAAGTCACTGGCTTCCGTTAATTGCAATCGGCAAAGCTGAGAAGTGGACCGACAGAGAAACGCTAACTGTAACTGCAATCACCGGTGCTTCACATACAATTAGTACTGTTATTATAGGAATTATTGTTGGCTTGGTCGGTTATAAACTATCCGAGTCTTATCATTACATTACTCATTATGTTGCGCCGACAATTTTAATAATTCTTGGCATTATCTACTTCTATTTGGAATATAGGCACAGTTTAATCAAAACAGCTCATCACCATCATCATATTCACGTTGACGAAATTATTGAAAAGCGAAAAAGTAAAAGATCAATTGTACTAACATTAAGTGTAGCAATGTTTTTCTCTCCCTGTTTGGAAATAGAAGTTTACTATTTCACAGCCAGCCGTTTGGGCTGGCTTGGTATCGGAATAGTTTCTGTTGTTTATTTATTTGTTACAGTTCTTGGAATGATGTTTCTTGTTTACTTTGCATCAAAGGGTGTACGTAAACTTAACTGGCATTTTCTAGAGCATCACGATAAACTAATTAGCGGAATTGTCTTGATCATTGTTGGTGTGCTCGCTTTTTTTATAGAGTATTAAATTATTTTGTAGCACAGAGTCGTACTCTGTGCTGCTTTTTGCAGAAGGCAATTCTGAGATACAATCTAAACACAGAATACGACTCTGTGTTACAAATACCCTTTACGTATGTAAGTATATTGCCATTTACTCCAATCATCGGCTAAGCCGGCGTTAACGGGATTCTCCAATACATAATTGATGATATTGAACAACTCTTTATCATCGCGTACCCATCTATCAAAACTTTCGTCTTGCCAAAACTTTCCAGTGCGTCTTAAAAACTCATTACTCCTTTTGGATGATACTCTTTTGATTGATTGCATTATTTTGCTGATACCTCTGTTATTTTTCAACAACTCAAAAACAAGATGAACATGATTCGGCATTATGCAGTAACAAATTATTGTAATATTTTTTCCATCTTCATATAGAATAACCCGCCGGACTATCTCAGCAATTTCCGGTATAGATAAATATTTTTTACCACTTTCACCTTTATCAAGCAATACGTCGTACTTTTTGAAAATCTTTTTCTCTTTTAAGCTGAGTTCTTCTTTGGAGTTATTAAATTCTTTGTGGAGCTTTTTAAGAAATTCTAATGGTAGACTATCTGCTAAACGAAAAGTAATAAAGTATTTTCCCTCGTTGTAGTAAAGATGAGGCAAATTTCTTCGATGAAAATGCTTTGATTATTCGTTTTTTGTAACACAGAGTCGTACTCTGTGGGGGACTGCTTTTCGCAGAATACGATTCTGCGATACAGCTTAAACACAGAATACGATTCTGTGTTACAAATTAGCACAGAATACGATTCTGTGCTACAGGTTTAATTCTTTTAATATATTATCTGCACCACCGATCTTATCCATAACCCATAAAACATAACGTACATCTACGCCTATCGAACGGCTGTATGATTCATTCCAAACAAAATCATTTATTGTTGCTTCATATGCACGATCGAAATTAACTCCCACCAAATTTCCGTAAGCATCTAAAACCGGGCTGCCGGAATTTCCGCCTGTTGTATCCATATTGTAAAGCATTGCAACCGGAAGTTTGCCGGTTTTCTTGCTTACATATTTTCCAAAATCTTTTTTATTATAAACTGTTCGCAATTTATCCGGAATAACAAAATCATCACCGCCCGTTGCACCTTTTTCAATTACTCCTTCAATTGAAGTGAACGGTTCCATATAAACTGCATCTGCCGGATTGTAACCTTTAATATATCCGTAAGTCAAACGAAGCGTCCTATTGGCATCAGGGATGAAACCTGCCTGTCCGGCAGGCAGGTTAGTTTTCTTCCACAGCATTTTTACATCAACAAGATCGCCATAAAGTTTGTTAAGCTTGCCTTCATTCTTTTGGTTTTCTTTATCACTAACCTGGCTTTGCATCCTAATCTTTTTGGTAAAGATAAATAGAGGATCTTGTAAAGAGGCAATCTCTTCCGGTTTCTTTGTTAAGAGCGAATTAAAATATTCTTTATCGCGAATTTTCGAGCTGATAATATTACTGTTTATAAAAGATTGAAAAGCTTCTTCGGGATTTACTCCGTTTCCCTCTAGTATCTCATCAACTGCCAAAATTCGAGATGACTCTTTGAAATCATTTGCATCCAAAAACATTTTCATCAACATCGCCTCTTCAAAGTAGGCATTGTAATTCTGTTTTGCATTTTCCAAAGCTGCAAGAGTCTGTTTGATATTTTTCTCCTGGTAAGCAGTTTTTCTTTCAGCATCGGGTTTTTGCATGTCTTCAGTATAATTTAATATAAATGTTGAAAGTGAATCTGTTGTAGAGAAATTATTCAACTGTCGCAGCCATAAATCCGCTTGTGCATTTTGATTAACCTTTTCAAATACAATTCTGATCTCTTCTAAAAGATTTCCGTATTTTGCTTTCAGTGACGGTTCTGAATTTATAAATAGCTGCAGCTGCTTTTCCTCTTCTTGTTTTTGTGCAACAAGATTAATCTTCTTCAATCCTTTGATCTTACCTTGATAATTTTTCATTGTGTTAGCCAAACCTTTTATGCGATTCGCAAAAGCAAGAGTAAATTCTTTACTCCCTGCACTAAGATCTTGCATCGTTTCTATTGCATACTGGTAAAGATCGGAAATGTATGGAAGTAAATAATCCTGCTGATATTTCATATACTGTGCAGGACGATGACGGAATGTTCTGCCCGGGTAACCAAGCTGAAAAACAAAATCTCCTTCTTCAACTCCATTGGGATTTATTTTTAAGAATTTTTTTGGTCTGAAAGGAACATTATCTTTTGAATATATCGCAGCTTTACCGTCCGGTGCAACGTAAGCACGCATTAAGGAAAAATCTCCTGTGTGTCTGGGCCAAACCCAATTATCAGTTTCACCCCCAAAGTTTCCGATTGATTGAGGAGGAGCATATACAAGGCGGACATCGCGAATCACTCTATACTTGAACAAAACGTATGTCTTGCCGGCAAACATTTCGGAAACATCTGCAATGATAGATTCTTTCTCATTTGCGGCAGCGTCGGAAAGTTCTTTTATTTTTTGTGCGATGACCTTTGTACGTTCAACCGGATCGGATACATTTTGAATTGCACCGAGAATTATATCTGAAACATCCTGATATGATTCAGTAATTCTGCAAATTCCTCCTTGTGATGGAATTTCTTCAGCAAGTGTCTTAGCATGAAAACCATTTTCAAGATAATTATTCTCTACAGTACTGGCTCTTGTAATTGCACCAAATGCACAATGATGGTTGGTTATAATCAATCCTTTATCGGAAATGAATGAACCGGTACATCCCCCAAGACTTACAAGCGCATCAACAAGACTAACTCCATCAGGATTATAAACTTCTTTAGGATCAATTTTTAATCCGGCTTTCTGAAGATCAATTTTATTTATCTCACTTAAAGGATACATTCCTTCTTCAGGTGAAGCCGGAATCATTCCAAGTATGAAGGATAATAAAACTAACGAGATTAATAATTTGATCGGTTTAAGTAACGTTAAAAGATTTGTCATATTAACTCCGCCATAAGGTTATTTCAAAAATAATATTAAGCTGATGAATAAAGAAGCAAGAATAAAAGCCCAATAAAAGCCTATCCCAACCCTCAACGCTGTCAGGTTAAGGAAAGGTGATTAAGTATAGCAAATAAATGGAACGCAGATAACACAGATTAAACTGATTTACGCAGATTTGATCCGCGAAGATCTGCTAAATCCGCGTTGTCAGCGTTCTATCAAAATAGATGATAACGTTGAAATTTATTCCGGTAATATTATCAAAGGGAATGTTACTATAGGAGAAGACACAAGGGTTGAGTCCGGTGTTAGAATTACGGGCAGTGATCAGCATCCATCTACAATTGGATCTCAAGTAACAGTCAAAGGACTCACTTAAATTTTTGGAACGGAGGTGGGGAATAATATTTGTATTGAGCATTCGGTTCTTGTGAGGAAAAAAATATCTAAACCGAATGGTGTAAAAACAGATTATTATAATGTTAAATATATTTTGCCCGAAGCTGAAGGATTGGAAGCGGTGGAAGAATTATAAACTTCATTTTGAAATTAGCAACTTTACAAACCAACTTTGAAAAACTACAACAGACCGCATCGAAGAGGCGGTCGGGTGGAAAAGCTGGTTATACCTATGACGTTAATTATGAACAAATTTTATTTCTATGCTATAACCTAATGCCTCTGCATATTTTTTTACTGTTGACAGTGAGGGGGAGTGTTTTCCATTACTAAGAGATGATTCTAATCTCGTGATTGAGGGAGATTTAGTTCCCATTCGCTCAGCAATTTGCGCTTGACTAAGGCCGGCACGTTTTCTTGCCCGAAGCATTTCCTTTAATAATGAAAATTCCGGCTCAAGTGTTTCATATTTTTTATGAACTACTTTGTTTTTTAACGCTTTTTCTTTTAATTCTTTGTGTGTCATTTCTCTATTACCTCATTCATTCTTCTTTTTGCAATTATTAATTCTTTTTTAGGAATTCGATTTGATTTTTTAATAAAGATATGAAGCATCACTATTCTTTTGCCTACAAGAGTGCAGTAAAACCCCCGTGCAATACCTTCTTTACCTTTAATCCTAAGTTCAATTAAACCATCTTCAAGAAACCGAGTATGCGGCATTCCTAAATTAGAACCAAACTCAAGCATTAAATCGGTTAACCTTAAATAGCGAGCCAATAAACCACTTGGTAAAGAAAGAACTTCTTTTTCTACTTCAGAACTATAATAGTGAATGCTCCATTTCATAACACGAACATAACAAATATGTTACCATAATGCAATGTAAAGGAGCTAAATGGAAGGAATAGGTATAACGAAGTTGTCCGCTCCATGAACAGCGATGCAGTAATTGCAAAAATCTTTTATTAAAAGAATTATTAAAATACCATATGGCACAAATATAGGCAGACTGAAAAACCAAACCGGAAGGAGTGAAAGCAGATTTATATCATGTAAAATATATTTTACCGGAAGCTCAAGGGTTGGATGCGGTACAGGATTTATAAAAATGAAAAAGGCAACTCGAAAACGAATTGCCTTTCTGAATAACTCTTAATTACAAAAATTATTTTACTGCAGTTAATTTATTGACGTGTTTTGTAAGAGCAGATTTTTTTCTAGCAACAGTGTTTTTATGCATTCTACCCTTAGAAGCTGTTTTATCTAGAAATGAAACTGCTTCTTTCAAAGATTCCTGTGCGTTAGCCGGGTCTTTTGAGTCTAATACTTTTTTTACAAGTGTCTTAACTTTTGATAAAGCTGCTTTATTTCTCTCTGCACGTTTTTTTGTTGATCTAACTCTTTTTTTAGCTGATTTGTGATGCGCCATTAATAAAACCTTATTTTGTTGAAAATCGGGTCTAAATATAGCACTCAAGGGTTAACAAATCAAACTTAGAGTTGATTTACTTTTTTCTCAAACATAGTGTTATTATCTTTGCGCCACTTTAAGAATCACTTACATAATCAATGCTCAAGATCAACGAAATATATTACTCTATCCAGGGGGAAAGCTCTAAAACCGGGCTACCGTGCGTCTTTGTTAGATTAACCTACTGTAATCTCCGATGCTCTTACTGCGATACCGAATATGCATTCTATGAAGGGAATGAAATGACCATTGACGCAATTATTGATCAAGTAAAAAAATATAATTGCAAATTAGTAGAGATTACCGGAGGCGAACCCTTATTTCAAGATGAATGTTTTGAGTTGATGAAACAACTTAGCGAAGAAGGATTTGATGTTATGCTTGAAACCGGCGGAAGCTTACCGATCCAAGATGTAGATAAACGCGTAATGATAATATTAGATTTGAAATGTCCATCAAGCAAAATGATGAAAAAAAATCTGTACGAAAATTTAGATTATATAAAACAATCCGATGAAATAAAATTTGTAATTGGTTCGCTCGAAGATTATAAATGGGCAAAAGAGATAATGGGCAAATATAATTTGGTTAAAAAATGTTCAATATTATTCTCGGTAGTATTTGGTTTGCTTGATCCGGCTAAACTTGTTGAATGGATTTTAAAAGATAATTTGGAAGTTAGATTTCAGTTACAGGCACATAAATTTATTTGGGAACCAAGCAAAAAGGGTGTGTAATGAAAATTGCGAAAGAGTTTACATGGGAAATGGGGCATCGTCTTCCTTTTCATACCGGAAAATGTAAAAATCTTCACGGACATTCCTACAAATGTATCGTTGAATTAACAGGGGATCCCGACGACAACGGAATGGTGATGGACTATTACGATTTGAAAAAAGTAGTTGAACCGATTCTTGATGAGCTTGACCACTCTTTTATGGTTTATGCAAATGATAAAGAAGTAATTGAAGTGTTAGAAAAACTTAACTCGCGTAAAGTTGTTGTTAATTTTGAAACCACCGCAGAAAATATTTGTGTTTATCTGCTGAGCAAAATAAGATCATCAAACCTTCCCAAGAATATTCATTCACTCAAAGTTCGTGTATTGGAAACAGAAAATTCTTATGCAGAAGATGAAACAAGAATTTGATTTTGTGTTACATATAATATTATTAAATTAAGAGTGTTGTAGGATTGTAATGGAATTAGTCTTTGAATGGAATAGGGAGAAAGAAAGAGTAAATTTCCGAAAACACGGTATAACATTTAATGAAGCCAAGACTGTTTTTTATGATCCATTAGCAAGGATATTCGATGATGTAATTCATTCCCTTGGTGAAAGTAGAGAAATCATAATTGGTCATTCATTGACTAAGAAATTATTATTAGTTGTTTATGTAGAGAGAAAACAAAATCAAATAAGAATCATCAGTGCAAGACTGGCAACAAAAAAAGAGAAAAAAGATTATGAAGAAAACAAGAACAAATTCTGAATTAAAAGTTTCTGAAATGTTAAGCGAATATAATTTTGATTACCGTATATCAAAACCTAACCGGTTTGCAAAGACAGAAAAACAAGTTGTGGTTCAAATTGACGAAGATGTTGCAAAAGTATTTTCTTCATCGGAAGAAGTTAACAACGCTCTACGCACACTTATACGTATTTATACTAAAAGAAAATCAAAAATCAACTCTTAAACTTCTTTACTTCTTCTAAAATCTGCGGTAAAATCTCTCCTGCTTTTCCAAACAAAGAATAATCAGCATAACTCGATAATTCAGTCGGTTCAATATTTATTTCTACAAGATAAGAGCCGCCGCGTTTAGCACTCATTGGTATATAAGCAGCAGGATAAACAACCGCGCTGGTTCCAACAACAAAACAGATATCGCTCCACTCTGCAGCTTTTTCTCCTCCGCTAAATTCATCTTGAGGTAACATTTCGCCAAACCAAACAACATCCGGACGAACCAAGCCGCCGCACTTTTTACATTTTGTAACTGAGTTAGTTAATTCAAGATCTAAAGAATTATAAAACGTGTGGCATTCAATGCAGAAATTTCTTTCTATGTTTCCGTGAAGTTCAAAAATTTTTGTTGAACCGGCTCGTCTGTGCAGATTATCTATGTTTTGTGTTACAACTGTTACATCGTAATATTTTTCAAGTTCAGCAATTGCAACATGTCCATGATTGGGTTGAGCTTTATGAACAATATCTCTTCGATGCTGATACCATTCCCAAACCAGATCCGGATTACGCATGAATGCATCAAAGTTAGCAAGTTCTTCCGGTTTCATCTTATTCCAAATACCATCTTTGCCGCGGAATGTTGAAATGCCGCTCTCTGCAGAAATTCCTGCACCGGTAAAGAAAACTAATTTTTTTGCGGATTGAAGTTTATCTAAAAATTCTTTTTTAAATTGCATTCGAAAATAATGTTGTGGTTATTCAAATCTAATAACCTCGAAGGTCGAAAAGAAAGACCTTCCAGGTTTTAATTGAAAAAAAATTCTTGAACGAGTTCTAGAAAGCCCTTCCCTTGGGGAAGGGTAGGGATGGGCTTTTATTCGTCCTTTATATCGTTCAAAGTTTTCTTTGCTTCGGTTAATCTCTTTTCATCATCTTGATGCTGGAATTGACAAGTAAGTACTTTATTCAACATCTCGCGAGCAGTTTTAAATTCATCTTCACGGATTAATGAATTAGCATAATCAACATAAAACATAATGTAACCAGGATAGATCTCTATAGCTTTTTTATATTCCTTTAGTGCGATTTCATTATCAGCCCAGCCAAGACCAAGTATGGCTCTTGCCGGTTTCCATTTTTCGCTTGTCTTAGCATGAGTTCTTCCTAAAACATAATGAGCAACACCCTGAATAAAATTTCCTCCATTGCCCAATTGAATTGCTTTTTCTACATCAGCTCTAACGCTGTTAACAACTCCGGCAACAGAAAACACACCTTTGAATAATGCAATTTTACCGTTTGCAATAGCACGATGTAAAAACCCGGCAGCTTGATCCGGTTTCTGTTTGCTTGCTTGATCTGCGTATTCGAATGCTTTTTGAAATGTTGCTAGTTGTGCATTTTCTTGTTCATCTGTACTTGTAGGCATATGGTCTGCAATATCAACATAGGTTCGAGATAGTTTCCAGAGGGCTTCAAAATTATTTACATCTATCTTCTCCGCTTTCTTAAAAACTTCGAGAGCTTTCTCATTGTTGAATTGATAGTAATATTTCTCTCCTTCTTCTATAAGAGCATCGAGAGTTTGAGCATTTATATTTATGTAGGAAAATAATAGGAAGATGAATAGGAAAGAATTGTTTGTTCTTTTCATAATATAAGTTTCTGTTAGTTGGAAAATTAATTTATTTATTTTTTGGTATCCAAATTTTCATCCGGAATATACAAGGCAGTATTAGCAAGAGGAAGAAATCTTGTCCATCTTCCTCCTTTATTTCTATCTGCCGCAATTGCGTATTTATATGCATTTGTTTTTGCGCTTAGTTCATCTGCTTGATAAAGAACTATGGCTTCAAGTGTTCTTGGTTCTACAGGCGAAGCAAACTCCAACTTCCCTTGATGGCTAAGTATAAGATGTACTAAATGATTTTTCAATTCTTCCGGAAAGCTGGGAATTGTTGCAGCAGTTTTTTCAACCTCAAGTGCGCCGATCATTATATGACCGATCAGTTTTCCTTTATCCGAATAATCGAAAGTTGTATCGTAAGTAAGTTCTTCTATCTTCCCAAAATCGTGAAGAAGCGCACCGCAAATTAACAGATCCCGATTTAGATTCGGATGCATTGCACACATCAACTCACATATGCGGACTATTTCAAGTGTATGTTCCAACAGTCCGTGAATATATGCATGATGCCAACCTTTGCCGGCAGGTGCTTTAGAATACTGTTCAAGTTTTTCGATTGAAAAAATAGTTTTTACTAGTTGACTTAGATATGAATTATTAATCGAAGAGATGACTTTGTTTAATTCATCAAGCATTTCGTTCAATTGCCGGATGGATCTTGGTAGGAAATCTTCCGGTTTAACCCCATCGCTTTCTTTAGCGGGGTTAATTTTTCCAATTTTTATTTGCAGCGCACCTTTAAAATCTTCGATCTGTCCGGCAACTTTTACAACTGTTCCTTCTTTTAATTTCTTTGCATAATCTTCTGCGTTATCCCACACCTTTGATGGGAATGCTAAGGATTTATCACGCAGCTCAAGATTAAGAAATGACTTACCATTTATTGCAGTTTTAAGTTCACTTTTAGTAACGATTAGAAACATTGTGAATTCATCACCAATGGAAAATTCATTTAATTCTTTTTGGTCAAGCATATATTATGTTCAGTAGGGAATGTTAACACTGATTTAATTTACTAAAAAATAACCTGACCTGCTTGCAATAGGCAAAAAGGAAAAGTTTTTTTTCAAGAATTTAAATACGAGAGTAGAAATCCAACTTTCCCCCATTTCTATTACGCAAAACTTGAGTTCTCTAACTTCAAACCTGCCCCGTACTGTGGGGTTTCTTTGGTGAAAATTTTCAATAAATTTTAATGTAAGTAATTGATTTGACTATTTAAGCATTTCAACCAAGAATAAACTAATACCAGGTATGTAAGAAATCAAGATCAAAGCAACCAGAAGTATCAGAGTAAATGGAAGCGTGGATTTGATAACGAATCCGATCTTCTTTTTAAAAACGCTTGAAGCTACAAAAAGGTTTATACCCATTGGCGGCGTTAGATAGCCGATCTCCAGATTAACAATAAAAATTATTGCAAAATGAACTGGATCAATGCCAAATTCAACAGCCATCGGGCTTAAAAGAGGAGCAACAATAAGTATTGCTGACATAATATCCATAAAACATCCGAGAATTAAGAGAAAAATGTTTACGATTATAAGAAACATTAATGGAGAACTTACAATACTTTTCATCCATAAAGCTGCTTGGTATGGAATTCTTTCTAAAGCCAGGAATTGATTAAAACTTATTGCAATAACTATGATTAAAAATAATGTTCCCATCATAGAAGTGCTTTCAATAATTATTTTAGGAAGCTGTTTAATTTTAAGATCTTTGTGAATGAAAACCTCTACAATAAAAGTATAAACAACTGCAATAGCGGCTGCTTCAGTCGGAGTAAAGAATCCGCTGTATATTCCCCCAAGAATAATCACAGGTAAAATTATTGCTAAGATTCCATTCTTGAAGGAAATTCTAAATTGCTTAAAAGAAAAACTACTTATTGTTTTGGCAGTATGTTCTTTCTGAGTAATTACAGAATAAATCAGTAATAGCAACACTATCAATAATCCCGGAATTATTCCTGCAATAAAAAGATCAGCAACAGAAATAACATATTTTGGTGTTGAAACAACTATAGCGTAGATTATCATAGGTATGCTTGGCGGAATGATAATTCCCAGAGATCCTGCTGAAGTAAGCAAGCCTAACGAAAAATTCTCTTTGTAATTTTCTTTAATTAATGCAGGGTACATTATTGTACCTATAGCAATTACTGTTACAGGAGAAGATCCGGAAATTGCGGCAAAGATAACAGTTGCAAATATTGCTGTTGCTGCAAGTCCGCCGGGCATCCATCCGACTATTGATTTAGCAAAATCTATCAACCTTCTGGCAATACTCCCGTGTGTCATCATCTGTCCGGCGATTAAGAAAAATGGTATTGCTAATAGAACGTCCTTATTAACAGCGTTGAACATATCGGCAATCATTTCGGTGAGCATTCCATCGCCAAGAAATTGTAGCGAGCAAAGCGTAACTATTGCGAGAATTATAAATAACGGAGTTCCAATAACCATACAGATTAGAGCGACAATTATTATTAAATATTCTATCATTTGTCTTCCTCTATCTGTGTTAGTTCTTCTTTCCCTCCTGCACCAATAGATAAAATTTTTCCATGGAAAATTTGAATACCTATTCCAATAAATCGAAATGCTATAATTACCAGCGAAGCGGGAATAATTATTTGAACTATCCAAAGAGGAATATTGAGCACGAGAGAGGTTTCTCCGAATTCCTTTGTTTCTGATACATAGTTGAAGCCTAAATAGGCAATTAAAATTGTTACTATAAAGATAATAACACTTGCAAATAGAGAAACATATGGAAGGACTTTTTTAGGGAACAATTTCTCGGGAACGCCAACAACTATATGTTTATTCTCTTTTGCAGCGAGAGAAGCTCCTACAAAACCAACCCAGATCATTAAAAATGCAGCAAGCTCCTTTGCCCAAATAAATCCCCCATCGAAAAGTTCTCGTAATACTATATCAAAAAAGACTGCGAGAATCATAACGCTAACGCCAATAACTAGAAAAATCTTTTCGATCTTGGCAAGAAAATTATTTATAGATTCGAAAAATTGGTTCATTTACCACCCGGTTTATTTCTGAAATTACGGAGTGCATTCTGAACTTCATCGTACAATCCAGCGCCGACGATATATTTTAATGTAAGTAATTGATTTGATTATCTAAACATTTCAACCAAAAATAAACTAATACCAGGTAGATAAGATATCAGGATCAAAGCAATTAGAAGAATCAAAGTAAACGGAAGCGTGGATTTGATAACGAATCCAATGTTCTTTTTAAAAATGCTTGAAGCTACAAAAAGGTTTATACCCATTGGCGGCGTGAGATAACCGATCTCCATATTGACAATAAAAATAATTGCAAAATGGATGGGGTCAATACCAAATTCAACAGCCATCGGGCTTAAAATAGGACCAACAATAAGTATTGCTGACATAATATCCATAAAACATCCGAGAATTAAGAGAAAAATGTTTACGATTATAAGAAACATTAATGGAGAACTTACAATACTTTTCATCCATAAAGCTGCTTGGTATGGAATTCTTTCCAAAGCCAGGAATTGATTAAAACTTATTGCAATTACTATGATTAAAAATAATGTTCCCATCATAGAAGTGCTTTCAATAATTATTTTAGGAAGCTGTTTAATTTTAAGATCTTTGTGAATAAAAACCTCAACAATAAAAGTATACACAACCGCAATAGCGGCTGCTTCAGTCGGAGTAAAGAATCCGCTGTATATTCCACCAAGAATAATCACAGGTAAAATTATTGCTAAGATTCCATTCTTGAAGGAAATTCTAAATTGCTTAAAAGAAAAGTCACTTCTTGTTTTAGCAGTATGTTCTTTCTGAGTAATTACAGAATAAATCAGTAATAGCAACGCTATCAATAATCCTGGAATTATTCCTGCAATAAAGAGATCAGCAACAGAAATAACATATTTTGGTGTTGAAACGACTATAGCGTAGATTATCATAGGTATGCTTGGCGGAATGATAATGCCCAGAGATCCTGCTGAGGTAAGCAAGCCTAACGAAAAATTCTCTTTGTAATTTTCTTTAATTAATGCAGGGTACATTATTGTACCTATAGCAATTACTGTTACAGGAGAAGATCCGGAAATTGCGGCAAAGACAACTGTTGCGAATATGGCTGTTGCTGCAAGTCCGCCGGGCATCCATCCGACTATTGATTTAGCAAAATCTATCAACCTTTTAGCAATACTTCCGTGTGTCATCATCTGTCCGGCGATCAAGAAAAATGGTATTGCTAATAGAACGTCCTTATTAACAGCATTAAACATATCGGCAATCATTTCAGTGAGCATTCCATCGCCAAGGAATTGTAGCGAGCAAAGAGTAACAATTGCGAGAATTAAAAATAACGGGGTTCCAATAACCATACAGAGTAGAGCGACAAAAATTATTAAATATTCAATCATTTTTTTGCCTCTACCTGTGTAAGTTCTTCTTTTCTTCCAGAACCAATAGACGAGATTTTCCCGTTGAAAATTTGAATACCTATTCCAATAAATCGAATTGCGATAATTACCAGGGAAACGGGAATAATTATTTGAACTATCCAAAGAGGAATATTTAGCACAAGAGAGGTTTCTCCAAATTCCTTTGTTTCCAATACATAGTTGAAGCCTAGATAGGCGATTAAAATTGTTACCGCAAAGATAATAACACTTGCAAATAGAGATACATATGGAAGGACTTTTTTAGGGAACAATTTTTCTGGAATGCCAACAACTATATGTTTATTCTCTTTTGCAGCCAGAGAAGCTCCTACAAAACCGATCCAAATCATTAAAAATGCAGCAAGTTCTTTCGCCCAAATAAAACCGCTATCGAAAAGTTCTCTTAATAAAATATCAAAAAACACAACGAGAACCATAACGCAAACGCCAATAACAAGAAAAATTTTTTCGATCTTGGCAAGATAATTATCTAAAGTTTTAAAAAATTGATTCATTTGTTACCCGATTTATTTCTGAAATCACGAAGAGCATTTTGAACTTTATCGAACAATTCAGCACCGACAATATTTCTAAAATGAGGGTGAATGGTTCTTGCTAATTTTGCAAATTCCTCTCTCTGTGTATTAGACATTTTATGTACTTTAACCCCATCCTTTTCGAGTATTTTAATAATCTCAGGCTCTATTTCACGTACACCTTTTCTTCCCAACTCGGCTTCAAATTTATGATCGCCTAATAATATTTTTTGAATATCTTGAGGAAGCGAGTCTAGGAATTTCTTATTATAAATAATAATACCGGGTTGATACATATGAGCCGATTGAACAAAATGGTTGATACCTTGGTACCATCCTGTAGCAGAAGTAAATAATGTGGAATTATCAAATCCATCAACAAGTCCGGTTTGAAGAGCACTCATCACTTCGGGAATAGAAATTGGAACTGGCAAAGCACCAAAAGCTTTCCACATTTCAATATGAATTGGACTTTCCTGTGATCTGATCTTCATTCCTTTAAGATCGGATGGTGCAAAAATTGGTTTTTTCTTAGTCGCAAAATGTCTCCAGCCATTTTCATTCCAACTATGTAAAATGAACTCTTTCTTTGCTAGTATATCGGAATAGGGTTTGAATACTACTTCGTCGAGAATATAATCGGTTTCTTTGTCATTCAAAAATAAGTATGGCAATTCTAGCAACTGAAGTTCGGGAATAAGTGCTGTTACCGCTCCGACACTTCCTCCCCAAGCTTGAATTCTTCCGCGTTGTAAAGAACGCAAAGTTTCAATTTCTCCGCCTAACTGACCGCTAGTATAAACGACGAACTTTATCCGTCCCTTTCCTTCTTTCTCAACTCTCTTTTTCATTTCTTTCAATTGGTCTGACCAAGGAGTACCATCAGGGGCGATAGTTGCTAATCTAATTTCATAAACTTCCTGTAATACAGATTTATTACCGAAGAAGATAAGCGTAAGAAGAAAAAATAAAACGATAGTAAAAAATCTTTTATTTGAAGAATTCATCTACTCTCCCTAATAATTTTTTTGCATGCTCTTGTTCGTATTTATTTTCAGGAGTAATTTCAGGTATTTTGTCATAAGGTGTGTTTATAACATATTCAAGCTGTTTAACAAAAGTCTCTTTGTCCTGCGCTTTAGTAGCATAATATTCTGCATATAAAGTTCTTGTCCCAAAATAATTTGGTGCAAGTTCGATTGATTTTTCAAAATGGAATTTAGAAAGGTTTAGATCTCCTCCTGGAACTTTTGTAGGAAGCGCACCAAAAAATCTATCAGCCGCTCCATAGAAAAAGTTTCTGTCAAGGTCAAAAACGCGTTGATTATATGCCTCAATTTTCGATTTATTTCCTAATCTAATCAGAAGATTTTTCTCTGCTGCCCATTTTCCATAATTAGCTCCAGTCCAATATATCGCCTCAATACCTTCGATACCAACTGCTTTGACAGCAAGCTTTTCATCTTCGGTATCCGCATAGATTTTTCTAAATTCTGGAAATAATCCTAATGCTCTTTCACCGGTCTCCAAGCCCTTTGTAAATAATTCATCTTTCTTTTCTTGGTCGGATTCAACATAATTTGCAACCAAATAATATGCACGCGATAAACGAGCTAATAATTTTATGTCAGTTGGATTGGCTTCAGCAGCAGCAATATAGGATTTCAACATTTCTCTGGCTTTATCCGGACTCCCACGTAATTCCCAAAGAGCATCAGCGGCAACACGCAGATCCACTTTTACTTCAGATGCTGCCTCTTTGGCTTTAGGTAATTCTTGATTTTCAAGAAAAACTGCTTTTCTTCCTGCACAAGAACTCAAGCAAAAAGAAGTTATAATAAAAGTAAAAAGGATTACTTTTTGAAAGATCGCTGATTTCATACTATCCATCCTTTGCTGGGTTATAAATATTATTTTTAGAATTCCAAATACAACTGAATTAATATACAATAAATATTAAAAAAAAGAATTTAATAATGTTGAAATTATTTCAATGGGGCATATACACGGATACCGCTGTCTTTCGGAAGACGTACCATAATGGAACGATGTATTAGATCAACAGAGACAGCAAGCCATTTATCTTCTTGTGTTCCTGTTACAACTCCAATAACATCTTTGAAAGGACCATCTGTTATTATTATACTTGTTCCAACTTCAATCTTATTACTTACAAGAACATCGGGAGTTTCACTTAGTATTTTTTTTAAATTATTTATTTGCCACTCGGGAACAATTGAAGGTTTACCAGAAAAAGAGATACATTTGACAATAGATGATTGTACAAGTGCAAGACGACGTTCTTTTTCCGAAGAATAAATAAATATATAACCTCTAAACAACGGTTCATTAATTTTTTTCTTTCTGTCGCTCCATCGTTTAGTTACAAGGTAGGTGGGTAAATAATTATCAATGGAGATATTTTTTAATTGAAGTTCTGCTTTAAATTCATGGCGGGGTTTTGTGTACAGGGCAAACCAGTGTTTTTCGGAAGGATCATTCATTATTTCAATTCCATTCAATAATTAGATTACAAGAAATATTTTTAGTATAAACATTCTCTTATCATTTGGATGAACTTATCATTATCTAAAGGTTTCGTAATAATTCTATCCACACCCAGTTTATTATATTTTTTGGAAATATCCTCATTTAGAATTTTCGATATAACAATAACCGGTACTGTTCTATTAGATTCTTTTTTCTGAATAGCTTCCACTAATTGAATTCCGTTCATTAACTGCATATCGTGATCAGTAATAATAATTGAAGGAATAATATCATGATATAATCCGATTGCTTGATAACCGTTATCGGCAAATTTAACTTCAAAATTTGGTAACGCTTGCTCTATAATATTTTTGTAGTTTATGCGTAATTCTTTGTCGTCTTCAACTAATAGAATTACATTTTTAGATTCGGTTACAGTGAAATGGAATTCACTTCCTTCACCTATCTGTGTATAAAACCAAATCTGTCCGCCATGTTTATCAATAATTTCTTTTACAAGAGTTAAGCCAAGTCCGCTTCCTTTTTCGCCCGTAGTACCAACAAGAGAAAATTTTTGATCAATCTTAAAAAGTTTTGTTTGATTCTCTTCAGCAATTCCTAATCCTTCATCCCGAATTACTATTTCAATCATTCCTTCCTTAAAACGGCTTGAAGAAACCAACACTTCTTTACCTTCGGGCGTAAACTTAATTGCGTTGCTTGTTAAATTATAAACAACTTGGCTTATAAGACGCTCATCGGCATTAATATTTAAATCGGTAGGAATATCAATTTTGACATCAATATTTTTCCTTACAGCGTCGCCGGTTAGAGGAGCGATAGCATTTGAGATCATCGTTTTAACATTTAAGCGAACTGGTTCAATTTTAATTCTTCCGGTTTGCAAACGCGACCAATCGAGTAAACAGTTAATTAATTCAAGCTGACTTTTTGATGCATCATAAATGTAACGCAGATATTCATTTTTTTCGTCTTCGGTTAGGTCTTGTTCATTAAGAAGAATTTCCGAGAATCCAAGCAGAGTAGTAAACGGAGCGCGTAAATCGTGAGAAATAATGGAAATAAATTTATCTTTAGTTGTATTAAGTTCTTTTAGTGTATCGCGCGATTTCTGCAGTTCGCTTTCATTGATTTTTGTATCTGTATAATTCTGAATAACACTTTTAGCAGCAAGTATTGTAGAATTTTTTACCGCTCTCTCTACACTAATCAATTCTTTCAGCCAAATCTCTTTTCCATCTTTATGTTTGATCTTATAGGTAAGATCAAGTGTGTTGAGTTTTTTGCTCTCATAAAATTCAGTTAGTTCTTTATTGATCCTTGATTTTTCGTCAGAGGTAATTAATGAATGATGATTATCGGGTAATTTTTTTATTTCCGAAGGAGAATATCCTGTAACAAATTGTACGGAATCGGAAACAAAGTTTTCAATAGAACCGTTGAAATACTTTACAGTGATAAAGATATCGTTAAGACCACTGTTAAAGCTTGCTAAGGATTTCAGATCAATCTTTCTAAGTTTCATACCTCTTGCAATCCGATGAGTACTAAATCAAATATAATAAATAATTTCAATTTAATATTAGGTAATATTAACAACAGAATGGACGAAATAGAAATAAAGTTAATCTCACTTATGAAAATGACTTCCTATTTATTTTCTTCTTCTTTAGATGATTTAGTCGGAATATTTAGTTCATCCATTTTTCTGTATAGAGATGAAAGACCGATCTCTAAAGATTTAGCAGCTTCTTCTTTATTGTATTCGAATTTTCTGATTGTTTTAAGAATATGTTCACGCTCAAAATCACTTAGTGCATCTCTTAAGGAATCCGGATAGCCAAGCTGTGTATTTCCTTTAATGTGTTCTGCCAGGTCTTCAACTGTTAGATATTCTTTCCCCGCAAAAATTACAGCCCGTTCAATTACATTTTCCAATTCACGGACACCCCCGCGCCAATCATGATATAAAAGTATTTTCATTGTTTCATTATCAACACCCAGAATTTTCTTACCCATTTCATTGCAATATTTTTCAATAAAGTGATTAAGAAGAAGCGGAATATCTTCTTTGCGGTCATTTAGAGATGGAAGTTTTATTTCAACTACATTCAAACGGTAAAAAAGATCTTCTCTAAATTCCCCGGATTTTGTTTTTTCGAAGAGATCTTGATTTGTAGCAGCGATAATTCTAACATCAGTACTAACAGATTTAATTCCTCCAACGGGTATGAATTCTTTGTCTTCAATAGCGCGTAAAAGTTTTACTTGAAGATTAAGAGGAAGTTCGCCAATCTCATCTAAAAATAGCGTTCCACCATCGGCAACCTTAAAAAGTCCTAGTTTATCATCTGTAGCTCCGGTGAATGCACCTTTTTTATGTCCGAAAAGTTCACTCTCTATCAAGTTCTCAGAGATTGCACCGCAGTTTATCGGAAGAAATATATTTTCTTTTCTATTACTGTTATAATGAATTGCTTTTGCAACAAGCTCTTTGCCGGTACCGCTCTTGCCAAAGATCAACACATTAGAATTTGTAGGCGCTACACGTTTAATTAATTCAAAAACTTTTTTCATCGGCTCACTTTTACCGATTAGATTAAAAAACCCTGTACCGTATGATATTCTTTGACGTAAAGATTTATTTTCTGCGGCAAGTTTCTTAAACTCAATCAGCCGCTTTACACGTATAATCACATCATCAAACTCTACCGGCTTAATTAGATAATCATAAGCGCCCTGGCGGAGTGAATCTATAGCAGTTTTAACTGAAGCATAAGCAGTCATTATTATAAAAAAAGTTTCGGGTGATATTTTGGAAGCCGTTTCAAGAAGCTGCATTCCGTCCATCCTCGGCATTTTAATATCTGTGATTACAACATCATAAACATCTTCTTGAAGTCTTTGAAGTGCATCTTCACCATCGCTTGCAACAAAAGTAGAATATCCTTCTTCATCTAAAACCAATTTAAGTGAATCGCGTATTGTTTTTTCATCATCAACAATTAAAATTTTTGCCGGCATTATTTCTCCGTCAGTTTTTATGAATGGGAAGTACAACTGTAAATGTACTTCCTTCGTTTAATTTACTTTTAACTATTATTTCACCGTTGAATCTTTTAATAATTCCGTAACTAACGGAAAGACCGAGCCCTGTGCCTTTACCGACTTCTTTAGTTGTAAAGAACGGATCGAATATTTTTTCTGATGTTATTTCATCAATTCCGCATCCGTCATCGCTTAATTCAATATAAATATTTTTCGAATCATAATTTGATTTTACCATTATCATTCCGTTGCCGTCAATTGCATCAAGTGCATTTATCAGAATATTTACAAACACTTGAAGAAGCTGGTCTGCGGCTATATTTACATTTGGAAGATTTGTTTTCAAATCAGTTTCAAAATCAACTTTACGAACACGCTTATCATATTTTACAATTCCCAATGCAGTTTTGATAACATCGGTAACATCTTGATCTGATGTTTCATAACTGGGCGGACGGGAGAAATCCACTAACTCACGCACAATCTTTGTAATGCGGTCAATATTTTCTTTTATATTAACAAATTGTTCATTCATAAATGAATCTTGACTTTTCCGCTGTAGTATTTGTACAAGAGAAGAAATTGAAGTTAACGGATTTCCAATTTCGTGAGCAACCCCCGCAGCAATCTGTCCTATAACCGCTAATTTTTCTGATTGATCAATTTGTGCTTGAAGACGTTTGTATTCTGTATGATCTTTTATTATGATTGAACGGCCGGCATATTCATTTTTTTTATTCGGCAATCTGGATACGCTTAAGCGTACACTTATAATATCACCGCTCTTTGTTTTTCTTTCAGTCTCAAGAATTAAAGATTGCCCGTTTCGTTTAACATCATTTTGAATTCTTTTAAGTTCGTCATTAAACTTGGTCCCTTGGGGTAAAAGCAGTGATGAGGGTTTTCCAATTACTTCAGCTTCAGAAAATCCAAATATTTTTTCAGCACCTTTGTTCCATGAAATAAAAATCTCGTTATCATCAACTATCATTATAGCCTGGTCAGAAGTGTATAATATATTTTTTAAATATTGATTGTTCAGTTCAAGCTTTGCTGCAAGACGGTCGCGGTCGCCTTCTAATTCTTTCATTTTGGTTTCTTGATGCAGCATTCCGTAACGCGCATAGACCTTTTCAATCAATTCATCAAAGAAACCGAGTAATATAACCGGATCAGTATTTTCCACTTTATCTTTTTCAATGCAATTGAGCAAGGCAAATCTTCCGCAGCAAAAAAGCTGGCTGACATCTAAAAGATTTAAATTAGAATTTGAGAATAGCGTATAGATGTCAACCAAATATTGATCAGCCGAGCTGTAATCACCGGTTTCCATTACATCTAAAATTGTATTAAGACTATGTTCAACAAACGTGTAGATTTGTGTCCCGGTAAGCTTATTACTGGTTTTAATAAGCTGTGCCACCCAATTCTCAACAATAACGCTGAAATGTTTCTTTATAAGTTCGGTTAATAATTTTTTCATATTCTCAATATTATACTTAACAGATCAAATAAAAGGAAGCGAGTCCTCAATTAAATCGCACGAAAAATAACTAAAGCAGCTTTATAAAGAAAGATGATTAGTTATAGTGATGTTGAACAACAATTTTTATGGAACAGAAAAAATCAAGTTATGTATAAGAATCAGTTTGATTATCTTTGAACAAATAGATTGAGGAATATTATGAAAAGAGTTATTTATGCTTTAGTTACTCTACTAATGTTATCACAGACTTTTCTTGCCGCAGATGATATTTTAGTTAAACCGTCTCTCTCCAACGTTAAGGTTTTTTTGAGAGGCGCGCAATTAAGTTATTCTGCAAATGTTAAAGTTGATAAAGGTCTTAATGATATTGTCTTTACCGGTTTAGCCTCGAACATTGATAGGAACAGCATTAATGTTTCTGCAAAAGGAGATGCAATCATTATGTCGGTTGTTCAGCGGTTCGACTATTTACGCATTCCGGAAAAAATCCCTCAGATAAAAATGCTGGAAGATTCACTCGATGTTCAAAATAAATTACTCGCTTTCAACCAAAATGAAATTGATGTTTTGAAATCCGAAACCGATTTAATTCTGGCTAATAAAAATATCGGAAATGAAAAAATTGGCGTTTCAGTTACCGAGCTGCAAAAGATGGCTGAATTTTACAGGAAGCGTCTTTCTGAAATAAAAAATAAAATGTTTGAACTTTCATTGATCTCGAAAAAAATCCAGAAGAATATTGAGAGGATTCAAAATCAATTGAATGAATTGAATAATCAATTAAATAAACCAACTAATGAAATTGTAGTTACAGTATCGGGTAAAACTCCCGGCACCGTTGATATTGAACTGTCATATTTAATTTATGATGCGGGATGGCAGCCCGCTTACGATGTTAGAGTTGATAAAATTAATTCGCCTGCACAATTGAGTTATAAAGCAAATGTTTGGCAGAACAGCGGATTAGATTGGAAAAATATTGAAATAGTTCTTTCCACCAGAAACCCAAGTGTAAATAATAATAAGCCGGAACTTTACCCTTGGTTTATAGATTTTATGCGGCCGGTTGCATATCGCGAAATGATGAAAGCTGGTGCTGTTGCAAATTCAGTTGCTTCACAAGTACAAATGCAAATTAAAGATGAAGCTTCTCAAGCAGAAACCATGGCAGATTATTTTGAGGTTGTTGAAACTCAACTCTCGGTTGAATTCACTCCGACAATAAAATATTCAATTCCTTCAGACAGCAAACCACACTCGGTGGCACTGCAGGAATTTTCTGTTCCCGCTAAATATGAATATTATGCCGCTCCAAAACTTGATAACAACGCATTTCTTGTGGCACGTTTAACAGATTGGGCAAATTATAATTTATTGCCCGGGCAGGCTAACATCTATTTTGAAAACTCTTATGTGGGGCAATCTTCTATTAATCCGGCAACCACAAAAGATACTCTTACACTTTCACTCGGCAGAGATCAGAATATTTCTGTTTCCCGGGATGTACTGAAAGATTTTTCGGAAGATAAATTTTTGAGCAGCAATGTTGAGAGAACTTTTGCATTCGATATTAAAATTAAGAATAATAAAAAAGTATCAGTCAAAATTATTGTCGAAGATCAAATCCCGGTATCAAAGCATGAAGATATCTTAGTGAAGTTGATTGATTCATCAGGAGCAATTTATGATCAGCAAAGCGGAAAACTGAAATGGTTATTTGAGATTGAAGCGGGGAAATCAATCTCTAAAAAAATGGTTTACTCTGTAAAATATCCGGGTGATAAACAGATTCAAGGATTGTAATATTTTTGTTATGTTGAACGAAGTGAAACATCTCAATTTTAGAACTTGAAGAAACTCTTCACTTCGTTCAGAATGACTTAACCGCTTTTCTTAAAACTTCTAAACGCAAAAATGAACTGCCTGAAAAAATTATTCGGGAAGAAAGTTTTTAATCCGTATTCATTTGCTTTTTCTTCCGGTAAGAAAGCCGTTCCGAAAATCCAATCCCAAATTGCAATCTTAGTTGCAAAATTTCTGTTTCGTCCTTTACCTGTTGTATGATGAATGCGGTGCATCTCAGGTCCGTTTATAAATTTTTGTAACCAGCCGGTTTTGATACTGAGATTAGAGTGAATATACATTCCCCAAACAGCACTTATTACACCTTTGTATGCTATCACTTCAGGCGGAGAACCGAGCAAAACTATTGGCAGAAATTCTACAGTCTGATTGATCAAAATTTCAAATGCGTGCGAGCGTGAGCCGGAAAGCCAATCAACTTTTTTGGGTGAGTGATGTGCTTCATGCAAACGCCAAAGATATTTATTGTTATGCTGCCATCTGTGCATCCAGTAAATATATAGATCGTGAGTAATGGTAAAGAATACCAGTTGAATCCAAATTGGAATTCCGGAAAATAAATGGGAGCGTGAGAGCCCGGTTGAGTTATCAATTGTTTTGATAATGAATGTGAAGATGATTATTCCGAGAATGTAACTCTGTGCAATTGTATAAAGGGCAAGGTCGTTAAAAAATCCTTCACGTAATATTTTTTGATCTTTATTGTATGGAAATATTCTTTCAAGAATTATAAAAAGAATAACTGCACAAATAATTATCGAATAAGAAAATCTTTCATAAATAGGAAAAGAGAAAAAAATATTTGAGATTTTTTCCTGCATAATTAGGAAACGGTAATATCTGGTTTTACTCTTCTAAGTTTTTCAATGTTCTTATGTTCACTTTCATAAACTTTTTTAATTCCGTCGCCAAGTGCTTTCTCGATATCTCTTATATCATGAACTAGCTTTTGCATACCTGATATTTCTACAGAAGCAGCTTGATCAGTTCCCCACATAGCACGATCTAATGTAATATGCCGTTCGACAAATTTAGCACCTAATGCAACAGCAGCAAGCGTAGGCGCTAAACCAGTTTCATGCCCGGAGTAACCAATTGGAACTTCTGGGAAAATTTCTTTGTAGGTCTGAATTACCTGCAAATTTAATTCCTCAACAGGACACGGATAAGTAGATGTTGCTTGAGCGATCAAAAGATTTTCTGTTCCAAGAATCAAAACAGCTTCTTCTATTTCCTGAATTGTAGACATACCTGTTGATATAATAACCGGTCTTCCGGTTGCTTTAATTTTTCGAAGAAGAGAATGATCAGTTAAAGAGGCAGACGGAACTTTATAAACAACAGGTTTGAATTTCTCTAAAAAATCTACAGAGTTTTCATCCCACGGTGATGCAAACCAATCAATTCCTTTTTCTTTGCAATATCCGTCTATCTCAAGAAATTCTTCAAATCCAAATTCAACTTTGTGGCGGTATTCGATATAAGTTATTCTTCCCCAGGGCGTATCGCGCTCAACATACCATTGATCTTTAGGAACACAAAGTTCGGGTGTTCGTTTTTGAAATTTTACAGCATCGCATCCTGCATATACAGCTCCGTCAATCATTTTTTTTGCAAGTTCTACAGAGCCGTTGTGATTAATTCCAATCTCAGCAATAATATAAACGGGCTGATCTTCACCTATAAATTTGTTCCCGATTTTAACTTTGTTTGACTTCATCATCATCCTTTCTAAATACTTTCTTTTTTGTTTTTGCTTCGATGATTATTTCTGCAAAATCACGGAACGCTCCGTTGCCGCCTTTGCTTTCAACAACAATGTCTGCAATATTTTTTGCAAACATAGTTGCATCTTTGGGACAGGCAGTTAATCCGGCAAGTTTCATTATTGTAACATCATTTGAATCATCACCGATGAAAGCTACTTCTTCTGCTTTCAAATTTCTTCTGGATAATATTTCATTGAATACTTCATCTTTACGATTTATACCGAGATGTATTTCTTTCATATTAAGTTTGTTCGCACGTGCACGGACAATTTCAGTATCTTCTCCGGTTACAATTCCGGTTTCAACATCGGCGTATTTTCTTAAACGTTCAACTCCCATACCATCGCGGATGGAAAAACGCTTCATCATTTCTCCTTGGGCTGAATAATAAACTCCTGTATCCGTTAGTACACCGTCGCAATCGGCTAATACTAATTTAATTTTAGAAGCGCGTTTTAAAAGTTGGTTCTTAGTAAGTTTTTTCTTTGGCATATAAAGTTCCTTAGTTACTGAGAATATATTTAAGGTTCATCATAATAATACTTACTTCATGAATTAACCCCACGATTTATCGTGGGGTAACACAACAATTAGATTAGGGCTTTAGCCATGATGATTAAACCCGAACTTTGTTATAAATTTCTCATACTCACTCTTGAATGTTATTTTTTTATGATGCTCTTCTTGGCTTTTGATGTAGTCCCGAACTTTATTTAGCATTGATTCACTGACAGATTCCGCAAAGTACTCATCCGCCCATTCCAATTTTGATTTTAGCAACGAGTTCTTATTTGCCCAATATGCGGCTTCACCTTTTATCAGTTGCATAACTTTTGCGATCGTCATATCTGCATTTAATGCTAACAAGCAGTGTATGTGATCTAAATCTCCATTAATGAAATCAATATAAATCTGCTTCTCTTTTGCGTTCTCCCTCACATGCTGAAAAAGTTGTTTTCTAACATCTTTAGAGAGAACCCGCTCATGGTTCTTAGTGCCCCAAACAACATGGATCCATATTTTTACGTTTGACATAATTTTTGTTATGGCTAAAGCCATGTGTCGTTTTTAGTATTGCCATCCCCACGCTGAAGCGTGGGGTTTATGGATAGAAATATCTGCTTGGTATTCATGATATAGGTGCGCTTCATTATGATTAACCTTATTTATTTACCAGCAAGTCCAGCCGCCATCAACAACTAAGTTTGCACCTGTCATATAACTTGATGCATCGCTTGCAAGAAAAATTAATGCACCTTTGTAGTCCGTCGGCTTTGCCATTCTTCCTATAGGAGTTTTAGAAGAATATTTTTCGATGAAGAATTCATCTTGATTATTTTCTACTCCGCCAGGCGTTAAAGTATTTACTCGGACATTATCTTTTCCCCAATAAGACGCAAGATATTTTGTAAACATTATTACAGCGCCTTTAGTTGTAGAATACGCCGGCGGTTTGAAAAATGATTGACTTCCATCCTTTTTTATGTAGAGTGATTGATCCGGCGCGGTAATACCGTATGTAGAAGCAATATTAATGATGCTTCCGCTTTTCTGTTTTGCCATTTCAGAACCAAGTATTTGCGAACACAAAAACACCCCGGTTAAATTAACATCAATTGATTTTTGCCAAAGCTCAAGCGGATAATTTTCAAACTTTGATTGTTCGGTTCCAGCTTTTGGATCTTCGAACATATCATTAATAGCGGCATTGTTAACAAGAACATCAATGTGGTCAAACTGATTCAGTACTTCATCTCTCAATCTTTTAATTGAATCCGGATTAGTTACATCAAGTTGCAACCCGATTGATTTTGTTTGAAGCGAATTAGCAAATTCTACACACTTGGTTTCATTAAGATCTGCAGCAATAACGTTTGCACCGGCTTCGCTTAAAGCTTTGCAATGTTCTTTACCGATCAATCCTAATGCACCTGTTACAATTGCAGTTTTATTTTTTAATGAGAACAGCTCCATCATATCTCCAAATTCAAAATTCTAATATCTAACCACTAACGACTAATTACTATTTCTTCACCGGCTTCATATTAAAATTATCTACTTTTCTAAAAACTGGCTGTACCGGTATTCCGTGTAATGATTCTCTTAATTTATTTTCTTGTACTGCTTTTTTCAGAATTGATAGTGATTCATCTAATGCTTGAAGAGTATAATCTACATCTGAGTTACTGTGTGAGAACGACATATTAAAAAATCCTTGCCAAAGAACTCCGCGTTTGATCATCTCCTGCTGCATTAAAGATTTTTGAATAAGCGGATCGCCGGCTTTTTCATCAAAAGTTGCCATCGAACGCCAGTTGTAACCAATTGTTTTTGTGAAATCCAATCCTAATTTATTAACTAAAGAATTATATCCGTCTTTTAATTTCTTACCTTGATCGTTTAAGAATGCAGGAACATTTTTATCGCGCAATTCTTCTATCGTTGCTTTTACTGCCGCAAGAGATAAAGCTTCACCACCGAAAGTTGTGTAGAAGAAAATATCTTCATCTGCAAGATCCATTATTTTTCTTTTTCCTGTTAGAATAGATATCGGCATTCCATTAGCAACCGCTTTTGAATATGTTGCAAGATCGGGAGTGATTCCAAAATATTCCTGCGCGCCGCCAAGAGCCATTCTAAATCCCGTCCACATTTCGTCGAAAATCAAAACTATTCCTTTTTGTTCACACAACTCAGCAAGCTTGTGAAGAAAATTATCTTTTGGCTCAGTGAATACAACCGGTTCAAGAATTATCGCCGCAACATCGTTATCAATTGAATTATTTACCGAATCTATATCGTTATAATTAAATGTAAATGAAAGAGCTTGAACTGATTCGGGGATTCCATGATTGCGTGCTGTAACCGCGATGTACCAATCATGCCAGCCGTGATAACCGCAACATAAAATTTTATTTTTTCTTGTATAAGCACGAGCAAGTCTAACAGCGGCACTAGTTGCATCAGCACCCGTTTTGCTGTAACGCACTGCTTCTGCATTAGGAATAATATTCCGAATCAATTCAGCAACTTCAACTTCGAGCGGGTGCATCATCGAAAAAGTAATTCCGTCTTCCAATTGTTTCTTAATTGCTTCATCAACTTTTGGATAAGCATAGCCAAGTGATAGAGGACCAACGCCCATTAGATAATCTATGTACTCATTTCCGTCAACATCCCAAACATGAGAACCTTTTCCTTTAACTAAATATTTTGGTGCAACTCCGTTGATCCACTGTCCCGGACCTTTTGCGAGTGTTTGTGTTACGGAAGGAATTAATCCAAGTGCGCGATTGTAGAGTTCGTTCGATTTTTTTATTTCGGGAAAGTTGTTGTTAAGTGAAATTTTATTCGGCATTCAAAAGCTCCGGCTATTAGCTGTTAGCGTTTAGCTATTAGCAATTTTAATTAAAAGTCCATTTAACATTTTTTTTATTTCGTTTATCTCGATTATCAACTCTTTAGAAAGAGATTCATTCAAATATTTTAGATCCATTGATAATGTTAATAAGTATTCAGTTTCACTTGTTGATCCTGCAGCTATGCTTATAAATCTAGCAAAATCTTTCTCAGTATGCTTACCGCAGCCTTCAGCAATATTAGTTGGTATTGATGCTGCTGCCCGCCGTAATTGAGAAGTGATTCCATATAATTCCTCTTTTGGGAAAGACTTAGTTATCTTATAAATGTTAAGTGTGAACGCATGAGATCTTTCCCAAATCTTTAATTTTCTGAAATCTCTCAAAATACCCTCCCATTTAATTTTTAAAAAAGCTAAAAGCTAATGGCTAAAAGCTAACTGCTTAATAATTTTTTGTGCTATCTGTTCCGCAGTAAATCCTTCATATTCCAGAACGTCATTCAATAAACCCGGCTTGAACCATTTATTTATGAAAGCGAAGGGAAGAACATTTGCAGTTTTTCTGTTTCGTAAAAGTACTTCGGCTAGAATTGTATACAATCCACCGGTTATAAAATGATCTTCAATAGTTACAATCATGTTACATTCATCAACAGCTTTCAAGATTGCATTTTCATCAACCGGCTTTGGCGTGCGGATGTTTATCAATCGAACAGAGATACCATTTGATTCCAGAATCTCTTTTGCTCTGAATGCTTCGCCGAAAAGAAATCCATAAACAAGAATTGCAACATCTTTTCCTTCGCCAAATATTTCTGCTTTACCAAATTCAAATTTACTGTGCCCTGCAACCGGTTTTGTATTGTTGTAACGGATATAAAATGGGGAAGGGCATTCAAAAATTTTTGGTAAACATTTTAACATATCATCTTCGTCTGCCGGACAAAATACATTTACGTTAGGAATTCCGCGCATGATAGAAACGTCTTCAATAGCTTGATGAGTTGGACCGTTACCGTCCGATAAAAATCCCGGTACAGCGCCGACAATTTTAACCGGCAGATTCCCAATTCCAACATCGGTACGAATGAATTCGAATGCGCGCATGGTTAAGAATGTTGCAAGTGCATGAACGATTGGAATTCTGCCGCGTAATGCAAGTCCTGCAGCCATTCCAATCAACGTCTGTTCAGTTATTCCGGTATCAATAAAATTATTTTTGATCTTAGCCGTAATGTTACGCATCGCCGCTCTGTTTTCGGAAGTCATAATTATGTAGCGGTCGTCTTTGTTTATGAGTTCAAATATTAAATCTTCATAAGTCATCTTATCTCGCAACAATAGTTTCTGATGTTAATTTTGTTTTTTTACTGCCGTGAAGTTCTTTTAGTAATTGTTCTATCTCCTCTTCCTTAAAATTTACAAACCATCGGTCAGCACGTTTTTGTATGCTGGGTAATCCTTTACCGCGTATGGTTTCTGCAATTACAACAGAGACTTTTCCTTTTTCGAAAGGAAATTTGTTAAACACTTTTTCCATCTTATCAAATTTATGCCCGTTGATTTTTATTACTTTGCATCCGAAAGCAGAAAATTTTTTGTTTAATGGTTTGAGAGGAATTAAATCTTCAGTCTGCATATTAGCCTGAAATTGATTCCGGTCAACAACAATAATTAAGTTATCCAATTTATAAGCTGATGCAACAAGCAAAGCTTCCCACATTGATCCTTCGTTAAGCTCACCATCACCGACAACAACCGCAATTTTATTTTTCTGTTTACGCAGTTTGCAATCCATTGCAACACCCATTGCAACAGAAAGATTATGCCCGAGTGAACCGGAATGAAACTCAATGCCGGGAATGTTTCTGTTTGGATGCCAGTAAATGTTGTCAGTTGTCTTAAGATGATTCTTTAATCTTTCTTTTTCAAGCCAGCCAAGTTCTACATAAGTTCCGTAAAGAGCGGGAACATCATGCCCTTTCGAGAGGAAAAAATAATCACGGTTTGGATCTTGAAAATTTTTTGGCGAGATATTTAGAAATTCTTTATAAAGATAAACGATAAGATCGGTACATGATAATGATGCGCCGATAAAACAACCGCCGTTTCCGCTCATACGGATAATATGTTCACGTACACGTAAAGCAGTCTGCTCAAGTTCTTTTAATCTTTTCTTATTCATTTCGTTTGATTTTATTTTTGTATTCGTCAATGCGAGTTAATTCATCAAGATGGTTTTCGTACCAGTATTTACCGAGATACTGCCGATTTATTTCTGCGATTTCCGGTTTTTGTTTCAGCAAAGTTAATATATCGTTTAGACTAAAAGCGGGATTTTTTGAATAGAGCTCATCATAAACTTTTCTGATAAACTCGTAATCTTCCGGGAAATCAATTGTCCATCTGTGAGTTGAAGAAAAATCATAACCGGTTTCCCAGGTAACATTTCCCACACAAAATACATCTTGATGTTCCCAAATAAACGGGGTTGTATGCTCGCGTTCGTAATCTTTTGTTGCATCATTCCATGCGCACTCAAGCGATTCGAAAGAAAATATTTCAACATCGTTCCCATCCGGATATGTTGCCGGATGCAGGTTGCTAACAAAATCAAACTCATCGGAATTAATGTAATGCCCAATAACTTTATCAATCACTTTAGGGTCTATGAGAGGACAATCGGAAGGAATTTTTACAACAGCTTCCGCATTGAATTGTTTTGCAACCTGGTAATGCCGGTCGAGAAGGTTTGTCAAATGTCCGCGTGAACAAATTATATTATTTTGATTACATAAAATTTCAATCCCGTCATCATCGGCGTTTGTTGATGTAGCGACAATTACCTCGCCGACAAAATTTGCCGATTTAACACGTTCGATCATCCGGATCAAAAGTGGTTTACCTAATAACGGCAGCATCACTTTGCCGGGCAGCCGTGTTGACGACATTCTTGCTTGTATGACGGTTATGGTTTCCATTTGATACCGCCACTTAATTCAAACTGTTCGTGAATTTCTTTTAATGATGATTGTGGGAACTCAAGTAAATGTTCTCCGATCCACGCAATTTTTTCTGCAGATGTTCCGTTGTTTTGAATCGGCATTAATCGTTTCAACTCTTCAATATCAAAAGCAGAATGAACTTCTTTCCCGAATTCTATACCCACATAAACCGTAGAAGAAAATCGAGTGATCAAAGCATCGCAGTTAGCAATCATGTGGTTTATTATTCCGTCTGAATAAACTAAAGCGCCGGGTGCTAATTTATTAATCTCTTGTGTTGCGCGTTTAATATTTTCATTTGGATGCAATTTAAAAATCAATTGTCTTCCATTTGCAATCTTAATACACTTTTGAATGAACTTTTTTCTGTTTTCTATTTTATAAGTTTCGCGTGCATCTGAAGTTGCCACAAGTACAAAATTTTTATGGGGGAAATCGTTGTTTGTAAATTGCTGCAGGTTATCAAAGTTAGGAATACCGGTTACAATAATTTTCTCCGACTTAACACCTTTCCTGCGGATAAAAAAATCTTTATAGCCTTCGGATGCAACACAGAAGAGTGTGTACAGATTTGACATGCCCATAGTTGAAGTACTTGCAAACCCGCGGTTCAGCTTTAAATATTTTACTAAATAAAACATAAAATTTTCGGGATCGGTCATTCCTTCCTGAACAAGAATTACTTTTTTCTTACGGATGTTTTTAGGCATGATCAAATCGGCACATGTATAGACTAAATCATAATCATTACTCACGCCGCGGTAATCCATTACTAAATTGTTTTGTCTTAGATAATCTTCAGTCCTCCATCTAAACTGTCCATTTAGGATAGAAAATTTTCCGTACCCTTTACTTACGAGATAATTAATCCATCCATCGCCATAATATGGTGTAAAAAAACAATCATAATCTTCCAAATGCAATGAGATCTCGTGCATCATCGAAGTCTGATTAAGCGACCCGCAAATGAAAAGGACTTTCTTCTTAAGCATGGATTATTTATTGTTTGTTTTGAAAAATCACTACAAAAATAGAATTTATCCACAACTAAATTATTAAATCGAGAAAATTTTTAAGACTAACCCGATATTTTCTAATTCTTCAGATATTAATTTAATTATTTCTTGTCTAAGATGGATATTGAGTTTGTATGCGAATTAAAGGATTCAAAAACTTTATAATTCCGCATCAAAAATTGAAAGCATATTTTGTAGAAATTAAATTACCCTTTGTTTTAGCTAACGGAACGAACAAGTATCCGGCGAGGTTAATTATATAAATCCTTCTACTAGAAACTTGAGACCAATCAAACTTTAATAATTAATTAAGAGCGTCATTTAAATGACGCCTTTTTTTTCTATATTGATTCAACAATAATTATACAAGGCAGGTATATGATAAAAAACATTTGCATTATTGAAGACGATAAATATGAAAATCTATTACCTCTTGTTTACATGCGTCCAGTTTATGATCTGCGCTGCGGCATTTTAACATTAAAGGAAAAAATTAAAAATTCATTTCCCTCCTCAAAACTATTTCTGCATTGCCGTAAGTATCTTGAAGAAAAAGTAAAAGAGAGTAATAAGAAATTATTAGTTAACAATTTGATCGGACTCGATTCATGTTTGTTTGTAAACGGAAGAGCGATATTAAATTCGAAAACAATAAAACAGATTTCTAAAAAGGGCGACGCTCTTTATTTTTCTGGAGGAACTTTTGTAGCCGCAAAACTAAGCAACTATAATTTCGAAAATATAATATCAAAGTTAGACTCGGTATTTAATACTTCTCTTTTTGATGGAATAGTAAGAACAGATTGCGAAGCGACTATTATTAATTATCCATGGGATTTGATCTCCTACAATGGTGAACAGATACTTTCCGATTATGAATTTCTCAAAACGCATAAGAAAAATATTAAAGGTAAAGTTTATAAGGGCGTTATTTTATTAAATGAGAAAAATATTTTTATCGGCGATGGTTCTACGATAAAACCAGGAGCTGTTTTAGATGCCGAGGAAGGTCCAATTTATATAGGGAAGAATGTAAAAGTTATGCACAATTCTGTTATCATTGGACCGTGTTTCGTTGGAGATAATTCTATAATAAAAATTGCAGCTAAAATCTATGAGAATACAAGTATCGGAGAGTTTTGTAAAGTCGGCGGTGAAGTTGAATGCTCAATAATTCATTCTTACTCAAACAAACAACACGACGGATTTCTCGGTCATTCCTACATTTCGCAATGGTGCAATTTGGGCGCGGATACAAATAACAGCGATTTGAAGAATAATTACGGAAGTATTAAGGTTATAATAAACGGAAAACAAATTGATTCGGGAAAAATGTTTGTCGGTTTAACAATGGGCGATCATTCAAAAACTTCAATCAATACTATGTTTAATACCGGCACAGTTTGCGGTGTGGCAAGTAATGTTTTCGGTTCAGGATTTCCTCCTAAATATATTCCTTCTTTTGCATGGGGCGGGGCTGATTCAATGACAACTTATAATCTAATTAACGGAATTGAAGTTGCTAAAAAAGTAATGGCGAGAAGAAAGATCGAATTTACAGAAGCCGACAAAAATTTATTGTCAAAGATTTTTGAATTAACAAAAAATGAAAGAATTGAAAGCGGGATACCTGATTAGTAAATTTATATTATATAAACAACTTGAGTAAGTATGAGATTAATTATTCAACCTAATTATGAACTAGTTTCGAAGTGGGCGGCTAATTATGTAGCATCAAAGATTTTGGGATTTAGACCAACTTCGTTTAAACCTTTTGTGCTTGGATTACCCACCGGATATTCCCCGATCGGAATGTATAAGGAACTGATTAAGCTTTGCGGCTCAGGTAAAATTTCTTTTAAGAATGTAGTAACGTTCAATATGGATGAATACGTCGGCCTACCAGAATCTCACCCGGAGAGTTACCATTATTTTATGTGGAGTAAATTTTTCAATCACATTGATATTGAAAAAAATAATGTGCACATCTTAAACGGAAATTCAGAAAATTTAGAATCCGAGTGTGAGAAATATGAAGATAAAATTAAAAGTTATGGCGGCATTGATTTGTTTGTCGGTGGTATAGGTCCTGACGGACATATTGCATTTAACGAGCCCGGCTCTTCCCTAAGTTCTTTAACACGAGTTAAAACTTTAACTATGGATACAATAATTGCCAACTCAAGATTTTTTGATGACGATATTAACAAAGTTCCTAAGACCGCTTTAACTGTTGGTGTTAAAACCGTGATGGATGCAAAAGAAGTTTTAGTAATAATAATCGGTCATAATAAAGCAAGAGCGTTAAATAAAGCAGTTGAAGAAGGACTAAATCACATGTGGACTGTGAGCGCTTTGCAGCTTCATCCAAAAGCAATTATTGTTTGCGACGATTCTTCAACGGTTGAGTTAAAAGTAGGAACTGTTAATTATTTCAAAGATATTGAAGCACCAAATTTAAATCCCGATACTCTGTTAAATTAATTTCTCTTTTAATGAATGACGAGACGTATAATTTTTATATGCCCCGTCATTTTATATTATTTCTTACAAGCTATAGAATAAAATTTTATGAGCAAATGGAATGACAGTACTAAATAATAAATTAATGATATACGGTGCGAATGGTTATTCTGCACAATTAATTATAGAAGAATTGATTTCAAGAGGTATAAAACCGATTCTCTCCGGAAGAAATGAATCCGCTCTGAAACACCTTTCCGATAAATATGATTGTGATTATAGAGCGGTTGATCTTTATGATAATAAAAAATTAGATGCTGCATTAAGTGGAGTTCACACTGTTTTAAATTGCGCGGGACCGTTTAAGTTCACAGCTAAAGAAATAATGGAAGCCTGTCTAAGATGTAAATGCAACTACCTTGATATTACAGGAGAGATTCCTGCAATGTATCTAGCATTTTATCTCAATCAAAAAGCAAAAGAGAGGGGGGTTGTATTCTTACCAAGCGTAGGATTCGATATTATTCCCACAGATTGTCTCGCTAAGCGATTAAGCGAGCAAATGCCCGATGCAACTCATTTGAAATTAGGATTTTCAAATAAAGGCGGAAAAATTTCCAGAGGTACCTGGTTAACAACACTGGAATTTTTGGGAGGCACCGGAAGAATACGCCGTGATGGAAAATTGATCGAGTCAAATATTGGCGAGTTTACTGTTGATGTAAGAATTAAAGATTTTTCATTTTGCGGATTTACAATTCCATGGGGTGATGTTTATTCATCGTATCAATCTACTAAAATTCCGAATGTTGAAGTTTATATTGCATTACCGAGGATAATCGTAAAATCAAAATCTCTTCTTTTGTTCTTCTTAAAGATTCTTAAAGTCCGCCTAATTAAAAATATTGTGTCATTTTTTATGAAGAAAACTTTAACAGGTCCTAATAAATCAAAACGCGATTCGACTGAAACGTATGTTTGGGGCAGAGTAGAAAATTCACAAGGGAAAATGATTGAAGAAGTTTATCACGTTATGGAAGGATACAATCTAACCGCAAAAGGAGCCGCAGAGTGTGTAGAAAGAGTATTGAAAAATACTCTTATGCCCGGTACTTACACTCCGTCTCTTGCATTCGGAAGTGAGTTTATGGATCAGTTCGTTATCAAGAAAATTATTTGACTAACTCACCTTCTTTATAATCTGATGAAGAAATAATTTTTCCATTTTCATCATACGTAAAACATTTTCCGTCAAGCAAATTGTTTTTGTAAATGCGGAAATCGGAAAGATTACCGCTTGGGAAATAATATTTTGTAACCCCGTCTTTCAATCCGTTATAATATTCTATTTCAGCGTTAAGCAATCCGGATTTTGAATAGAACTTTACAATTCCGTTTAGTTTGTCATTTTGATAGATCAGCTCGGATTCAACAGCACCGCTAGGATAAAAAGTTTTCGCAGATCCTTCGCGCAAATCATTCGTATAATTTTCTTCGGCAACTTTAACACCATCTTTATTGAATTTTGACGATATCCCGTTCTTCATATTGCCGACGTATTGTGCAATTTCTGCAAGAGTGCCGCCGTCGTTGTAATATTTACTTTCGCTTTCTAAAGAACCGTGCTTATAATTTAATTCAGCTTTGATAAATCCACTTGCATAATATTCTTTTATCAATCCGTCTAGTTTTCCTTCCTTAAAAGTAACTTGTCTTTTCAAAGTACCTTCGTCCCAGTATTCATCAAAGTTCTCTTCAACTTTACTGACCTTTGCACCGTAGTCGAAACGTTCGCGCTTTATGATCTGACCTCTTTCGTAAGTATCCATTACTTTTATTTTTCCATCGGGATAATAGAGATAAGAGATTCCATCAAGATGATCGTTCTTATAATTTGCATCTAAAGCTATCGCTCCGAAATCATAATATACTTTACTTTTGCCGTCGAGTTTATCGTTAACATAATTTCGTTCTACTTCAACTTTTCCGTTTTCAAAAAATATTTTTGATTCACTATTGAGTTTTCCGTTCTTGTAATTCCAAATTGCCTGAAGTTTTCCGCTTTTATAATAAGTATTACTAAAACCGTCTTGAAGATCATTTACATAAACCGGGTCTGCCCAAAGTTCGCCTGTTTCATAATACCATTTGGATTTTCCTTCGAGTTTTCCCTTGTTGTAATTCCATTCCATACTTTTTTTACCATCCTCGAAATACCACACTGAAAGTCCTTCCTCTTTTCCGTTTTCAAAATTCCATTCTTTCCAGAGTTTTCCGTTCTCATAAAATTCTTTATAGAGACCATTCCTTACACCGTTAACAATTGTGCCTTCGGATTTGAGTTTACCGTTTGAATAATATTCTCTTTTGATTTCACTTTGGGCAGACAATAAATATGGGATGATCAAGAGTATTATTGCTAAAATGTATTTGATTTTAATTAATCGCATTAAGCCAAATAAAATTTTGTACCAAATTAATCACAAAAAAGTTAATCCGCCAAAGACGGATAGATGTGAAAAAAGTTGTTTAACCCTAAACCAATGTTAAAGCATGAGATATAAATTAAGCAAGAAGTTTCGTTGGCGAATGGATAAGAGTTGATTAAATTTACAATAATAAAAGAGTGAAACAATGTACACAACAAAAGTTAAAGTCTATTTTTATGATGCTGACCCGGCCGGGATTATTTTTTATGCAAGTTTATTTAAATACGTTCACGCCGCTTACGAAGATCTAATGAGAAGTTTTCATACTGAAAGAGATTATTTTTTTGATAAAGAGTACATTTTACCTATCATTCATGCTGAAGCCGATTACGTTAGACCGATAAAAGTAGGGGATGAACTTCGTATTGATGTTATTGTAAGTCTTCTTAAAAATTCTTCTTTTGAATTAAGTTATAAGTTCTACAAAGATGACGGCACTTTTACTGCAATTGCCAAAACTGTTCATGTTTGTGTACTGAAAGAACAATTTAAGAAGATTGAGTTGCCCCAGGAATGTTACGATAAGTTGAAAACTAACTTAGGTTAAGTTTTTTTAGCAACTCAGATCTATTTGCTTTACCCATTTCATTTCTTGGAATTCTATCAACAATAAAAAAACGCTTGGGAATTTTGTAAGAAGCAATTTTCTCTTTAAGAAAATCTCTTATCACTTCTTCTGATTTAGTTCCGGAGACAATTGCAGCGCAGACTATTTGTCCCCACGTTTTATCTTGAAGAGCGAACACAAACACATCTTTTACAAAGGGTAGTTTTTTTATTGCCGATTCAACTTCATGTGGAGTAATATTTTCTCCGCCTGAAATTATAAGATCGTCTCTACGCGATTCGATGTAAAGATATCCTTCATCATCAATCCATCCATAATCACCGGTCAAATACCATCCGTCTTTCAGTTTGTTGTTTGTTGTTAATTGATCTTTGTAATATTTCATAAAAAGTGATTTTGAAAAAACAGCAATTTCACCAATATCATTCTTGCTCTTGCTCATGATCTTGATCTTATTCTCACCAAGTAGTTTTCCAACTGAATCAGGTTTAGATATTAGATCTTTAGGATGAAGAGCGGTAATCATAGAACATGTTTCGGTTGAACCGTAAACCTTTACAACCGGCCATGATTTTTTCACTGCTTCAAAAATTAATTCTGTTTGCGAAGGACCGCCGCCAAGAAAAACAAATTTCAAATTTTTATTCGGATGTACATTATGATCAACAAAATCCCGCATAGAAGTTTGGACTAATGAAATATTTGTAGGGTTTGACTGTCTGATTGCTTGGTTGATGTCTTCAAATTTTGGAGACGCCGGAAATGCAACTGAACTGCCGGATATCAAAGATCGGATTAATATCATAAATCCGCCGATATGATAGAACGGTAATGAGGCGAGCCAAATATCGTCAGAGGATAATTCTGCAAAAGAATCAGTTGCTAAAACACTTTCGTACAAACTTTGAAATGTATGAACAACCGCTTTTGGATTTCCTGTACTGCCGGATGTGAACATTATTAAAGAGCAATTGAGAATGGAGAATGGAGAATTGAGAATAGTAGATTTCTTAGTTTGTGTTTTGAAAATATTATCAAATGTTATTTGAATTTTATTTTTGAAATTAATTTTTGAAAATTGAGAAGCAATGCTATCATCCATGATTAAAAATCTTATGTCAGCAAGATGGATTTCATTTTCAATTTCATTTGTTGTCTTTCTCGGATTTAGAGGAACCGGTGTGGCTCCAATAAACCATAATGCGTTTACTAATACATAAAAATCATAATTGTGTCTGCATAATATTCCGACATGATCATTTTCCTTAACATCATGTGTAAGCAGGTAATTGGCTGTAAGATTACTAGCTTCGAATAATTTTTGATATGAGATAAAACCTTGCTCTGTATGAATCGCAGTGTTGTTTGGTTGTTCGGATGCTTGTTCGTAAAGCCAATGTTCTTTATTGCTAATCGTGATCATATAAAATTTAAGTTAAACTGTGGTGGATAATTATCGGATGCTAAATAAATCTTTCCATCTTTTACTGTGAATGGATCAAAACAAATATCTTTCTCGAAAAATTCTGATGTATCAAGTCCGTGTGCAAAATTATGATTGGTAGTCGCTGCGAGTAAGACCAATCCGCTTTTTCCGATAGCACTTTCAAATGAAGATGAGATAATTACTTTTTTATTTTTCTTTTCAGCTTCTTTAATTATTCTAAATGAAGAAAATAATCCTCCCAAAACCATCGGTTTCATAATTATGATTTCAATCTTGCTGTTGTTAATAATTTCTAAAGCAAAATCTAGTGATTCCAGAGATTCGTCAATCGCAATTGGTATCTGAGAAACTTCTGCAAGCTTTATTAAGTCGTTCAAATTACTGCACGGTTCTTCAATGTATTGAATATTGAATAGGGAGAGCCGCTCTAAATATTTTTTCGCTTTGCCAAGTTCCCATATTCCATTTACATCTAATCGTATATTAATTTTTCTCCCGAATTTCTCTCTTACTTCTTTTATTAATTCAAAATCATTCTCAAAATCATCTCTACCCACTTTAATTTTAATTGTGTTAAAACCAGCTTCTATTTTTCTATCAATTGCAGAAATAATATTTCTGTTATCATCAAATCCGAATACTGCATTTACATTAATTACAGATTTTAAAATCCCAACGAATTGATTTACAAAGTTTCTATTTTTCTTGATCATTAAAGATAAAATTGCCTGTTCAAGTGAAAAACGAACTGAAGGTAAAAGTTCGAAAGTTGAAAGTTGATCGTTGATGGTTGAAAGAACATCCAATAGAAAAAGATTATCGAACCTGGATTTTATTTCCGATAGATTTTGAATTAGATCGTTATTCGTTTCTCTACTAAATCCGGAAAGGGGAGACGCTTCACCAAAAGATTGATTACCCAGCTCATCAATTAAGGAAATAATAAAACCGTTTTTTTGTGTAATTATCTGAGTAGAAGATTGAAAAGGAATTTTTAGTTGTAATGAAAAAGGGAAGTATTTAAAATCTTTTATTATCATAAAAGAATTCCAGCTGCAAATAGCAAACCGTAAAGAGCTGAAAGTTTAGCTGTCAGTTCTAGAGTTTTGTTTAATTCACGTCCGCGCAATGTAAAAATCATCCCGACTAATTTGATTGATAACGGAAGAGATAGGAGAGGAAGAAATATCAAAAGACTTTTCTTAAATGTAAAATAAACAACAAACAGAATTACATACGAAAGGATCATAAAAAAAACATACTGAATACGAGCAAACCTTTCGCCAAAGATAACGGCAAGTGTATTCTTTCCGTTTGAGTGGTCTTCCTCCCGATCGCGGTAATTATTTACAACTAAAATATTTGTAATAAGCGCGCCGACGGGAATTGATGACCAAAATGTCATTGCACTGAATTCATTTGCTTGGACATAATATGTTCCAACTGTGCCGACCAAGCCAAAAAAAATAAATACAGCAATATCACCAAGACCATTGTAAGCAAGCGGAAATGGGCCTGCGGTGTAAGCTATGCCGGCAATAATAGAAAATATTCCGATTAGTAAAATGAAAATTCCACCAAGATAAACCAGATATAACCCGAGGATAAAACTCAATCCGAAAGTAAAATATATTCCAACTTTCATTTCATACTTAGATAATAAGCCTGAAGCTGCAGCGCGTTGGGGACCAATCCTATCCTTTTTATCAGTTCCATGTAGAAAATCAAAAAGATCATTTACCAAATTTGTTCCGATTTGAATTAACAATGAACAAAACAACGCAACAAGGGCTGCCGTTGGATGAAATACACCATCGCGCATAGCTATAGAACTTCCGACTATCACAGGCATAACTGCAGCGGCTAAAGTTCTTGGACGGCTTGCAAGAATCCATGCATCAAATTTTGAAATTGTATTTGTGGTTGAATTTAACATATATAATTCTGAGGAGCGAGGCGACGAAGAATCTTAAACTTGCGATAATTGAGATTCTTCGCTTCGCTCAGAATTTAATTATGGTACTCTTGGAAATTTTTTAAAATCCGGTTTTCGTTTTTCATTATATGCATTTCTGCCTTCTTGAGCTTCATCGCTCATGTAATAAAGTAAAGTTGCATTACCGGCAAGCTCCTGTATTCCTGCTTGACCGTCAAGCTCTGCATTGAATGCGGATTTAAGTAATCGAATAGCGAGCGGACTCTTTTCTAAGATTTCTTTTGCCCATTTAATTCCTTCTTCTTCAAGTTTTTTAACAGGAACAACTTTATTGACCAATCCCATATCAAATGCTTCTTGAGCATTGTACTGACGGCATAAATACCAAATTTCACGCGCTTTCTTTTGTCCGACAATTCTTGCAAGATAACTAGCACCAAAACCTCCGTCGAAACTTCCAACCTTTGGTCCTGTCTGACCGAAGATTGCATTATCTGCAGCGATAGTTAAATCGCAAACAACATGAAGTACGTGCCCTCCGCCGATTGCATACCCGGCAACAAGTGCAATTACCGGTTTAGGAATACTTCGAATTTGTTTTTGAACATCGAGAATGTTAAGACGAGGCACACCATCTTTTCCAACATAACCTTTATCACCGCGGATTGATTGATCTCCACCGGAACAGAATGCGTATTTACCATCTTTAGCAGGACCTTTTCCGGTTAAAAGAATTACACCGATACTGCAGTCTTCACGTGCATCGGCAAATGCATCATAAAGCTCAAGAGTTGTTTCAGGTCTGAATGCATTTCGTTTTTCAGGACGGTTGATTGTAATTTTTGCAATCCCATCCATCTTTTCATAAATAATATCTTGATATTTTTTAGCCGCAGTCCACTTGTAAATCATATTCACCTTTCAATTGAATTCAAAAAGTCTAAGACAAATTTAGTAAAAAGCTCCGGCTTTTCTAAGTGAACATTGTGACCGCATTTGGGAATAGATTTATGAATCGCTTTTGGCAGCTTATTTTTCATTTCATTGTTAATCGAAGTGTATTTCTCATCTAGCTCGCCGTTTAATAATAAAACTGGAAAATCGAGTAACTGAAGTTTTCCCCACAAGCTGGGCATTAATCCTGTACTAAAACTTGAGAGAAGGTTTGCTAATCCCGTAGCATTATTTTTATTACGCAATTTTTTTTCATCTTCAAAGTGTGGAAGTTTTTTTAACGATTCAAAAAGGGGAATATTGAACCAGTACTCTAGAAATGATTCAACACCTTCTTTTATTATTTTATCCGAAAGTAGAAGATCAAATTCAACCCTTTCTTTCTTCAAACCGAAATCTTCAATTCCCGGTGAAGTGCTTTCAAAAATTGCTGCTAGAATTTTCTGAGGATTCTTATAGCTATAAGCAAGAGCAGCTCTTCCGCCCATTGAATATCCGGCAATAATAAATTTTTTAATATTAAGTTGATCTATTATAGAATCAATCTGGTGAACGATAGCATGACAGGAATAGTAATCTTGATTTTCCGGCGAATCGGTCTCACCGTGTCCGATAAGATCAATTGCAATAGGGAAAAATTTTGGCGGAATTTTGTTGAAGATAAATTGCCAATCGGCGGCTCTTCCTGTAAATCCGTGCAGAAAAACTATTGGTGTTTTTTTATTATTGAATTCGGATTCATTGATAAGAAGATTGAATTGAATATCGTCAACTTTTAATTTCATTTATATATAAATCTACTTCGTTTGAAACTGCTTTCCAATATTTATCTCTCAACTCCTTTGATTTTTTTGCGTTGGTGCGAATTTCAAAAACTGTGATCTTTTTATTCTTTTTGGAAGAACTGATTACTGAGCTGAATTCCTTCCAACTTTTGATTCGAATATAATTCCCGCCGTAAGCTCTAACCAATTTTGAAAGATCAATTTCCAACGGAGTTAAGAAATTTTCTAGAAAGAATTCTTTATAGTTCGATATTGGTAATGATTCAAAAATTCCACCACCTTGATTATTACTAAGAATTACGGTTAGAGGAATTTTGAATTTAACTGCATTATGAAGACCGTTCATATCGTGATAAAATGCCAGATCGCCAATTAAGAGGTACGTCGGATCTTTCGATGTCTTTGCAATACCAAGTGCTGTAGAATTTATTCCGTCAATTCCACTTGCACCGCGGTTTGAAAATAAATTTATGTTCTTATTACTTGATGAAGCAAAGAAATCTATATCTCTAATCGGTAACGAGTTTGAGATCATCAGATTGGATTTTGGCGGTAATGATTTTATCAATTCATTAGCAATTCTTCCCTCGAACGGGAATTTTGCATTGTCAATTAATTTATTTTTTATTTCCCCTGCTTTATTATTCATTACTAGAAGATCAATTAACCAACAACTGTCCCGCTTAAATTTTTTACCTACATTCTTTAGTAAAGAAGTACAAAATTCAGCAGGATTTATTGCGAAGATTCTTTTTGCACTATGCGATGGATCGTTTCTGTCGCCGTATTCGTTGACTAATATTTTCTCTGCCTTGGAATTATTAAAAAAATCCAGAAGAACATTTGAAGTAGGAGTTCCTCCAAACTGAATGATTAGTTTCGGATCAAAATATTTTTGAAAATTTTTAACTCTGGCAAATGCAGTAAAATTATCAATGAAATATTCTTTAGAGTGGCTGCCAAATCTTAAAGATGATGATCCGTCTGCATATATCGGGTAACCAAAAGTTTTTGAGAATTGAACAAGTATTTTTGTTAAATCTTTATTGTAATTATTTGAACCAACCAGTATTAGTCCGCGTTCTGTGCCATTGAATGTTTTTATAAGGTCAACAAAATCAATTACAGTTTGTTTTTTCTGATTTTGTACTAGAGAAGATTTTGAAAATGCTTTTTGAATTTTTGTTATCTCAATCTTATCCGTATAACTTTTAGGTTCAAATGGTTTCTCGAATGAAAAATTTACATGAACAGGACCTTTATCCCACAGAGTTGAATTTAGAATCAGTTTGTCAGCTAAATCACTGATATAATTTAGATTTTTTAAATTAGGCAAACCGGCATCAGCAAAATAACGAATGTGATTTCTAAAAATATTTTGCTGGTTAATAGTTTGATTTGCACCGCTGTTTCTAAGAGCAGGCGGTCGGTCGGCAGTACAGATTATCAATGGAACACGCTGATAATACGCCTCGATGATTGCAGGATATAGTTCAGCAACTGCTGTTCCTGATGTTGTTACAACAGCAACCGGTGATTTAGTATTCTTCGCAATTCCAAGTGCAAAAAAAGCAGATGAGCGTTCATCAACGATAGGGAAAAGTTTAATTGATTTGTTAGATGCAAAAGCAAGAGTCAGCGGCGTACTTCTTGAGCCGGGCGAAATACATGCATATCGAACGCCGAGTTCAGCTAGTCTATGGACAAATAGATCACACCAAAAAGTATTACGATTTATTGATAGTTTCATTTGTAAATAGAGATAATATTGGTCTAAGTTTTAATTCCGTTTCGTTGAATTCAGAAAAACTTTCTGAACCGGTTACAATTCCGCATCCTGCAAAAGTACGCAAAGATTTTCCGTGCAATAAAGCGGATCTTATACCGACCACAAATTCACCTTCATTTTCAAGATTAAACCAACCTAATACTCCGGCGTACATTCCACGATCGAAATCTTCAAGGTCATTTATAGTCCTTAAAGCTGCTGACTTTGGCATTCCACAAACAGCAGGCGTAGGATGAAGCAATTCTAACAAAGAGAAAATACTTGTATCCGGTTTTAGTTTTGCGCGAATCTGTGAATATAAATGCTGAATATTTTGATATTTTTTTATTGAAGGTTGTGAATCAAAAAGGATTTTTTCCGTAACGGGTGTAAGCTGCTCGAGAAGAAAATCAACAACGCTTTTATGCTCTGCTAAATTTTTTTCGCTTTGAAGAAGTTCTTCTGTGTAATTATCATCCTCGTTTTTAGAAACCCCGCGTGGAATTGAGCCGGCAAGTGCATCAGTCTCTATAAATCCGTTAGATATATTAAACAGCTTTTCTGGAGAAGATCCGAAAAACACCGAATCACCGTTCCGGTAAGCGAATGTATAACAGTTTTCAAAATTTTCTTCCAATCTTTCTAGAAGAAAAAGAATACTCTGCGGTTCGTTAAACTGTAAGTCTTTGCATCGCGCAAGAACAACTTTGTTTAATATACCATCAGAAATCTTTTCTAAAGCAGAATTTATTTGATTTGTCCAGTTAGAAAATTCTGAATCCGATTGTTTCTCTACGTATGGCACGGTATAAGTATCATTCAATGTTTCTGTGGTATATTTTAGATCAACAAGTAAAGCGGCAATCATCTCCTCAGTATCTTCATGATGAATAAAATCTGACAAGAAATTAAATGTAATCGAGAATTCATCATTAATTTTTAGCAGAAGGATCTTGGGGATGAACCATTTTTCAGAATCAAAAATTTTCCACATCATATCATTTTTTGAAGAAGGGAATTTTACTCCGCCAACAAATACTGGTTGTTTTAAGTTTCTTGGTGAATTTGAATAAATCCGTTCTGAGAGATCACATAATAATTTATTTTTTAATATCGTATCAATTAACGGTAAGGAAAAAATTTCTTTATAGCCGAAGAACGAAAATGCTTCATTCGGCCGGGACCAATAAAACGAAAGTTCGTGATTATTAACGAGCGCAGTTATTAAATTATTGTAATCTTGTTCGAGAATTGGTTGTGTAAAACTTACAACAGATTCCCGGGATAATTTTTTCAATCGTATACTGTTAATAAACTCTGTAAAATCTTTTCGATTTATCATAAACATTAATTTATAATAGCATTTTTTTATTTAGATAATATAGTTTATCTGGTTATAGATTCAAACTAATACATATTATATAAAACTTTTTATCATTCAAATCCAATTAAAAAAATATTTAGTCTATTTAACACCTTATTAATTTATTTTTGCTAAAAGGTTAACTAAATTACCTTTAGATTTTAATTAGTGAAATAATATGAATATTCTATGTTAATGAATTATCATAATAATAAATATGATGGAAAGGGTTGGTTATTCTAATGGAAGACTTAAAAAACCTCGCTTTAGATTTATGTGAGAAAATTTCCAAGGTAAATGATAAATTCCGCAAAGTTCAGGCAAAACAAATGTTTAAGCAAAAATTAACCTCTCCGCAATTCGGCGTACTTGAAATACTTTACAAATCCGGACCGCTATCTTTAAAAAAAATCAGTGACGAAATGATGGTTACCGGAGCTAATATTACTTGCGTGGTTGATAATCTTGAAAAAGAAGGATTTGTGATAAGAATTCATTCCAAAACAGACCGGCGTGTGATTCTTGCCGAGTTAACAGATTCAGGAAGGAATAAAATAGAATCTATCCTACCGGAGTATTATCAAAATATTTCAGCAATGGTTTCATCACTCAGTGAAAATGAACAGAAAGAATTTATCAGTTTGCTCGATAAGTTATAATTACTGTTATGTTACAATTGAAAAACCAGCGAGCACCACTCATCCATAGTAACTTTTCCGATCAACGTAAAATGAAGTTGAGAATATTTCTCTACAATATCATTTTCGTCAATTATTAGAAGCCCAGATAAAATTAGCACGCCGCTTTTTTTAATCTTGATTTTTATTTCTTCAGCTATTTCTAATAAAATATGTTTGTTGATATTAGCCACGATTAAATCAAATTCTTTTTCTTCAACTTGCTTGATTTCAGCTAAACGTATTTCAATTTTACCTTCAAGATTATTCGCCTTAACATTTTCATTACCATTTAATACACACCATTCATCATTATCAATACAAAGAGCTGATGCTGCACCAAGCATAACAGAGCAGATACCTAAAACAGCCGTTCCCGAACCTACATCCAATACTTTTTCTCCGCCGTGGATATATTTTTCAATTAGCTGAAGGACTAACCGGGTTGTTGAATGTTCACCCGTACCAAAAGACATTTTGGGATCAATTGTAATAATGATTTGTCCGGGCTTAGAATTATAATCCTTAAAAGATGGTTTGATAACTATTTTGTCAGTTACTTCAATAACGCGCACATTTTTTTCGTATTCCTCATTCCAGTTCTTGTCTTCAAGTGTTTCTTCACGGATAAAAAAAGATTCGATAAGCTTCTCCTCAATCATCTTTTCCAAAATATTTCTGATATCATCACTTGTAATATTTTTTGAAGAACTTGCAAATGCTGCAACGCCCTCATCTGTTTCATTGATGCCGTCAATATCCAACTGCCACAATAATCCGCTGACTAAATCATAGTTGGGTGGTTCAGAAGTAATTAAAAATTTCTTGTAAGTCTTCATAATGGATTTAATTCATATCAAAAATAATTTCACATAATTTATCTTGAATTGAACGAGCTTGAGAAGATGAACCGACAAAATTCTGAATCAATATTGAGAAGGCAATCATATGTCCATTCTTACTTTCCAGATATCCGGAAAGACTACTTACCCCGCTTATAGTTCCGGTTTTTGCGTAAACCCGTTTGAACGCTTTATTTTCTTTCATACGATTTCTCAATGTTCCGTCTACACCAGATATCGGAAATGAACTTATTAGATAGGGGAAAAGATCCGGTTTCTTGAAATAATAATATTTTAGAATTTCAGATAATAATTCTGCTGTAACAAGATTATAATTAGAAAGACCCGATCCATCAACAAGTCTATAATCCTTTGGATTTAATCCCGTGAGAGTAATTAGACTATCAACTAACCTAATTCCTTTTGCAGCCGTTGCTGGTTTACTAAAAGAATTTAAAGCAAGTGCACGAAGAATCATTTCCGCGCTAAGATTATCGCTGATTTTATTTGTGTTTGTAATAACCGGTTCTAAGTTTCGTTCAAAAGAAAATATTTTTTTTGTATCACTCTTCAGAGTTAAAGTATCAACTTTTCCTTTGAAAGAAACTCCATTTTGTTCTATGCTTTCTTTCATCAGATTTAGAAAATAAAAAGCAGGATTAAAAATATTTAGTGAAATCGTATCACGTTTTGAAGTTCTTGTAATATTTCCATTAACAATAATTGTGTTGTTTCGGTTTATCCAATCCCTAGTAATTCTTATTGATGTCTTTCCGGTATCAGTTGTTGTTGATGAATTGTTTATTGGGAAAAAATTTGTTCCGGGTATTAATTCTATAACAGCTTCTTTTCCAATTTCGTTCGGTCTATAATCAATTTGAATACTGTTTTTATTTATGGTCAGCGGTGTTAGATAAGCGGCATATGATTCCGGATCATCATCCCACATCCAACCTTCACCCCAGAATAATGAATCCATTGCAGAAACATCTCCGTAGATATTTCCTCTAATTTCTTTTATACCGTAATGTTTGATCTTACTAACAAGAGAGTCCAAATCGGTTGAAGAAAAATCCGGATCGAAACCACCGACAATGAAAATATCACCATAACAAATAGAATCTTTAACTTCTCCGGAGTGGAAAACAGAAGTTTTAAATTTGTAATCCTTGCCAAGAAAAAAATATCCGGCGGCGGTTGTTAATATTTTTTGATTTGATGCCGGACGGAGTAAAAGTTTTTCGTTGTGTTTGAATAACTGTTTATTTCCTGTCAGATCATAAAATGATATTCCTGCTTGAGTAGAATTGAAAAAATCTGATGATAGCAAACTGTCAATTCTATTTTGATTAATCTGAGTAGTTGTTTGAAACGAAGCGCATGCTTGGAGTGCGAATAAGAGTATGATTAAGAGAAAGAGTAAAATATTTTTTCGAACAATCATAAATCTCATTTGTTTTATTAGAAATATTCTCGCTCACGGAAATCAACACCGACTTCTTCAACTACAAATTTTTTAGCAGCATCGGAATCAATTTCGCTGAGACCAACAATTGAGAGAACAACATGAGTATAATTTTTTGCTTTTTTCGCAAAGTCCAACATCTCTCCATGCATGGAAGGATCAACGCGCATCAGTTTACCATATTGAACCGGATCAGTTGAGTTCAAACTGATTGAAACAATGTCTATCAATCCATTCAACTCGGGAGTAATGTCTCTCTTATTGATAAAGTTTCCGTGCCCGTCTGTATTCATTCGAGTATTACCGCCAGATTCTTTTACGTACTTTGCGATTTGCTTAACAACATCCCATCTGATAGTTGGTTCTCCATATCCGCAAAAAACAATTTCTTTATACTTTTTCGGATCGCCGATTTCTTTAATATAAACTTCCGCTTCGGGTTCTTCCGATTTAGACATTTTTAAATTATATCCATTAATAACGGCTTCACCTTTACGATCGCAGAAAACGCAATCGGCATTACACCGGTTTGTAACATTAATGTAAAGTACTTCTCCAATTTTGTATGTAAAACTCAAATTAGGTTTTTCTCCAATGCCAAAAAGTTTATGTGCGTTATACGAAGTTGCTTTTCCAACATCCTGCAAATTAAGGTGATGAACCTCCGCAATTTTTTCTGCGATCAATTTTATATATGCCGGTTCATTCCGTTCTCCGCGGTGAGGAACGGGTGTCATAAAAGGTGAATCGGTTTCGAGTAATAAATTTTCTATTGCAACACGGCTTAAAATTTTGCGCACAGTATCAGCATTTTTAAATGTAACAATTCCCGGGAAAGAAATGTAATGATGCATCTCAACAAGTTCGCGTGCATCGGTAATTGATCCTGCGAAACAGTGATATTGCGCCCGCAAGCCGGAGTCTTTGTATTTGCGTGCGATGTTCATTATATCATCGTTTGCTTCACGGTTATGAACGATAATTGGCAAATTTAATTTTAGTGCAAGCTGAATCTGAGATTCGAAAGCTTTGATCTGAATTTCCCGCGGAGAGAAATCATAATAGTAATCCAAGCCAATTTCGCCTATTGCAACAACTTTTTTATTCTTAGCAAGTTCTTCTAATTTCTCAATTATTGAATCGTTCCAATCTTTTGAATCGTGTGGATGAACACCGACGGAAGCATAAATATTATCATACTTCTCTGCAAGCTCAATTGCTTGTCGTGAAGTTGCAAGATCAGTTCCGGGGACGATCATATAATCAACACCGGCTTGAACCGCGCGCTCAATTACTTTGTCAACTTCGCCTTCGAAGTTTGGGTAGAAAAGATGAGTGTGTGTATCTATAAACATATTTTTTTCTTTGAATTTAGTTATATGACATTCTGAGTTTCGACGAAGTCGAGACGAAGAATCTTATAAACTGTAAGATTCTTCATCCGGCTAAAGCCGGATTCAGAATGACATCTACGATGTTACTTCTCCAATCACAATCCCGTTTTCATTTATCTTATTTGAGAGAGAAAGAGTTTTATCAACATCATTCTTATCAACGATAGCGATCAAACCAATTCCTAAATTAAATACTTCTCTCATTTCTTCGTCTGCAACTTTTCCGATTTGTTGTATCAACTTAAAGATTGGCAACATTTCCCAGGCATTCCAATCAATTTTTAATTGTAAATTTTTTGGAACTACTCGTTTTGTGTTTCCAATAATTCCTCCGCCGGTTATGTGCGAGAAAGCTTTCACGGAAATATTTTCTTTCAATTCGCAAATCAGTTTTAAATACGATTTATGAACCTTCAACAATTCTTCTCCAATGGAAAGTTCAAGCAAGTCGTGCTTATCATTCACGGAAAATTTTTCTAATAAAACTTTTCTTGCCAATGAGTAACCGTTTGTATGCAGTCCGGTAGATTTATAACCAATTAACACATCACCTTTCTTCACATTGCTTCCGTCAATAATTTTCTCACGTTCTACAAATCCAACAATTGTTCCCGACATATCATACTCGTTCTCATCATAAAGTCCCGGCATCTCTGCTGTTTCGCCGCCGATCAACGCAACATTATTCTCTTTACATGCAATTGAAAAACCTTTAATGATCTGTTCGGCTTTTTCAGGAAAGAGTTTTCCGAAAGCAAGGTAATCCATAAAATATTGCGGCTCTGCACCGCACACTGCTATATCATTCACGCAATGATTTACCAAATCTTGCCCAATAGTATCATGCTTGTCCATTGCGAAAGCAATTTTTAATTTTGTGCCTACGCCATCAACACTGGAAACGAGAACCGGATTTTTCCATTTGTTAAGATCAATATTATAGAACGCTCCAAAATGTCCAATGCCCGAGAGAACATTTTTATTAAATGTAGATTTAGCAAGCGATTTAATTTTTTCAACCGTTTCATCGCCGTCTTTAATATTAACGCCGGCAGATTTGTAAGTAACAGCCAAGATTTCCTCAAAAAATTTTCTACTTAAATATAAGGATAAACCAACTAGTTTTTAAGACTTGGCTTTTATGAAGAAATGAATTGGTTTATTTGTGTAGAAAAGGAACATACTTGGAAGATAGATAACCGAAGAATATTTTGATGGATAAAATATGATATCACAAAAGATAAAAAGTAAAGCAGATATTGACAGAATAGGTAAAACACCGGTTGTTATTTTACCTCTTGAAGATTACGAAAACATGAAGGAAGAACTTGAAATACTCAGTTAAAAAAAACTTTCGAATGAGATTACCAAAGCACGGCAGGAAGTTCAAAAAGAAGAAGTTTATTCCACCCAAGAAATAAAAAGAAAGTTATTATTGGATAAATAAACATTTGAAAAAGAGATATTTGTAACATATCCTTGAAATGATTAAAAAAGATTAGGTATAAAATGACTTATACAATAATTTACGAAAAGATAAAAGAGAGTAATTTTCCGCCAGGATATTTTTATGCCCACATTCCAAGTCTAGATCTAACAACTCATGGATTGGGAATTGAAGGTACGGAGCGTGCAGCAAAAGATTTATTAAAACTCTGGTTGGAAGAAAAAAAATCTAATGGTGAAGTTGTTTCAGAAGAAGCTGAGACATTTTACTCTAGAATAAATATTGAAGATGCCATACACGGCTAAAGAAGTTCTTAGTAAACTTTAAAGAGCAGGGTTTGTTATCAAGAGGCAGTCCGGCTCACATATCGTAATTCGTCATCCAGATGGCAGACAATCTTATATTGCGATGCACACAAAGGATATACCTGAGGGAATATTCAGAAAAATTTTAAAGCAATCTAATGTTACAATCGAAGAATTCAAGAAATTATAATAACATCTTACCTTTCATCCCGAAACAAATTCGAGACGGGCACTTTCCCCAACATTCCATAACTTTTCTCAATTTTTAATAACTTTGAACCCGCAAAAATTGAGTTTTCTATTACAAAAAATATTTAATTGAAAGGCACTTCTAAATCATTACATATTTTCTTGGCGAGCAAATCGTTTATTTAATTATGCCGGGGAACAGTTGATGCTTTGTGGGTTTTGGGATTTATAAAAACAGTGTGTTTTCCGCCCTCTCTTAAAAATCTACTCCACATTTCACAAGATGAGCGATGAGATCTTTTCTTTTCATTAGGCAGAAAGATTAATTGGTTCTCTGATCATATTTTTATCAGACAGTAATTCGTTTAAGAAAAATTTATTAGTTTCCAACACAAGCCGAATAGCTTCTTTTAGATTTTCCCTAACTTCTTCTATTGTTTCTGCTTGTGTATTCGCACCGGGAAGTTCTTCAACAAAACCAATATATCCTTCAGAGACTTTTTGAATTATTGCAGTGAACGACATATTCATTTCCTCTTTCATTTAATGTAAAAGTAAAGACAATATTGCTAAAAAGAAAGAAGTAAGAAGCGATAGGCAAGAGGTTTGACTTCTCAATCGAATTAATGTATTGAATATCAGCAACCTTTTTCCGAATTTTAGAAAGTACTAAATGATGGACAAATGAACATCAAACCGAAACCGAATCATAAAGTTTATCTTGAAACCCTCCGGCGGATGAGCAACGAACAAAAATTGCAAAAAGTTTTTGAACTATCATCTTTTTCTAAAAACCTTTTCCGGGAAGGATTAAGAAAAACTTTTTATGATCTTAGTGAAGAACAATTCAACGAATTATTTTTAAGAAGAATAAAGAAATGCTACAACAGAGACTATTAGAAAAGGTTACTGCGTTTCTCAACAGTAATAATATAAGATATATGGTTACAGGTTCAATCGTTTCAAGCATTCAAGGCGAGCCAAGAAATACACACGATATTGATATTGTGATAGAACTGAAAAAAGAAAACATCATTTCACTTCTCAATGAATTTACGGCTCCCCGTTATTATATCACTAAGAATAGTATTGAAGAAGCAATAGCGAAAAAAGGCATGTTCAATATTATTAATACCGAAGAAGGAGATAAGATTGATTTTTGGTTATTGTGTGATGAAGATTTCGATAGTTCCAGATTTTCAAGAAAGATTGAGGTTCAATTTCAAAAGCTGAAGTTTTTTGTTAGCACGCCTGAAGATACTATCTTGGCAAAACTAAGATGGGCTAAATTATCCGGCGGTAGTGAGAAACAGATGACAGATGCTATCAGAGTTTACGAAATCAACTATAAGAATCTTGATTTTGATTATCTAAAGAATTGGGTTAGTAAATTGCAGATACAAGTTGAATGGCAAAATCTTTGCAAAGAAGCTGAGCCATTAGAATTTTAAAGCAATTCTTGCTTCTCATCTCTTGATTTACATATCTCATCTTCATCCCAAGCAAAATTTCCTAATTTTTAATAACTTTGAACCCGCTAAAATTGAGTATGTTTGATTTACAATGGAAGAATATCTCTTAAAAGATAGGGAAAAGGCAATTCTCCGGTTTGTTATCCACCAATTTATTCTAACAGCAAATCCGGTTGGTTCGCGTAACGTTTCTAAACGATACGATCTCGGGCTCTCTCCGGCTTCTATTAGAAATGTTATGTCCGATCTTGAAGAATTGGGCTTTCTTAATCATCCCCATACTTCTGCCGGCAGAGTTCCAACAGATAAAGGTTACCGTGTTTATGTTGATTCACTTATGGATCCTCCCAGACTTGAAGAAAAAGTAAAACAAATTATAGATGCAAATTTAGGTTCCGCAGCATCTGAAACAGAAGATCTTCTAAAAATTACGTCGAGCATTTTAAGTGAACTGACAAATCAACTTGCTATGGTAACTTATCCCAAATTTGAACTGGCGGTTTTAGAAAAAATTCAGATTGTTCAGCTTTCATCAACAAGAATTTTAGTAGTTGTAAGTGTTCAATCGGGATTAATAAAAACGATTACGCTTGAAATAGATGCTGAAGTTAAAGAAGAGCAGATAGTTATTGTTCAGCAGCTTTTAAATGAACGTCTCTCGGGATTACGATTTTCGGAAATAAGAAATACAATTGAAGATAGAGTTAAAGATTTTAATTCGGAAGTTTACAGACCCATCATCCGTGTTTTTCTTGATTCCGTTGATAAAATATTTACCGACTTAAGCAGTGAAAAAGCAATTATATCCGGGACAAAAAATATTTTGATGCAGCCGGAGTTTGAAGATTCACATAATTTTCAGAGCGTTATAGAACTTGTTGAGAACAGAGATATCATCATTCATATTCTCGATAAGAATAAATCCATTCCTTTGAAAGATATTACAATTACAATTGGCGAAGAGAACCGTGATGAAAAATTATCTGATTACAGTATGATCACTAAAGAATATCAAATCGGTGATATGACCGGCACACTTGGAATTATGGGACCCAAGAGAATGGATTATTCAAAAATTGTTGCCGCCGTAGTCTATATAGCTCAACAACTAACTCAAGAATTAACCAAACACAGATAAAATTAAATTATGGAAGAGAAGGAATTGAATAAAGAACAAAATACACCGCAAGAGAACGAAAATAATATTCCAATCGAGAGAGAGGAGATATCTGAATCTATATCAGAAAATCAGCAGACAGAAGCTGCTTTAAAAATCACAGAGCTTGAATCAGCAATACAAAAAATTGCTGAATTGGAAAAACAAAACTCGGAATTGAAAGATGCATTATTAAGAAAAGCAGCCGAGTTCGAAAATTACAAACGGCGCAATGAAAACGATCAACTGAATATTTTGAAATATACTGCCGAGTCTTTCATCAGAAATATTTTACCGGTTTATGATGACCTTGAACGTTCTCTTTCACATATTGACGAAGCAAACAACTTTGATTCAACAAAAAAAGGGTTGCTGTTAGTGTTCGAAAAATTCGGGAAGATTTTTGAGAACCAGGGTGTAAAAAGAATAGATGCAAAAGGAAAACCGTTCGACGTTCATCTTCATGAAGCTTTAATGCAGCAGCCTGCAGAGGGAGTTGCCCCTCATACAGTTCTTGATGTTCTTGAACATGGTTATATGTATAAAGATCGAGTTTTAAGACATGCGAAAGTAATTGTGAGTTCAGAAACTGCTTCCAATAATGATTTGAATTCCGAAAACCAATCAGATGCTAATCAAGAAGGATAAGTGAAGAATGGCAAAGAGAGATTATTACGAAGTCTTAGGTGTTGGCAAGAGTGCATCTCAGGATGAAATAAAAAAAGCTTATAGAAAACTGGCTATGCAATTTCATCCGGATCGGAATCCCGGCAATAAAGAAGCAGAAGAAAATTTTAAAGAAGCGGCAGAAGCTTATGAAGTTCTAAGCAATGATGAGAAGCGTGCAAAGTATGATCGTTTTGGCCACAGCGGTTTGCGAGGCGGACAAGATTTTCACAGTTATACAAATGTAAATGATATTTTTTCACACTTCTCAGATATTTTCGGCGGAGCTTTCGGCGGCTCTTCTATCTTCGATGATTTCTTTGGCGGCTCATCTCAGCAAAGATCGCGTCAACGTTCAACCGGGCAGCCCGGTGCCGATCTAAAAATAACTTTAAAGTTAACACTCGAAGAAATTGCTACGGGCACTACAAAAAAAGTTAAGATCAAAAAACATAATAAGTGTACAATTTGCAATGGAACCGGTGCAAAAAGCTCTTCTGCATTCAAAACATGTTCGGTCTGCAGCGGCACAGGAGAAATTCGTCAAGTATCGAGATCAATATTCGGTCAGTTCGTTAATATAGCTCCGTGCAACAATTGCGGCGGTACGGGAAAAATTATTTCCGAACCATGCTCAACTTGTTCCGGAGACGGAAGAGTTCAAGATGAATCTACAATAAAGATTAATGTTCCGGCTGGTGTGTTCGATGGTAATTACATGACTTTGCGCGGCGAAGGGAATTCAGGGAAAAATGGCGGTCATGCGGGCGACATAATTGTAATCTTCGAAGAGTTACATCATGAATCTTTTACACGTGATGGCGATAATGTAATTTATGAATTGTTCATCAGTTTTCCTGAAGCTGTTTTAGGAACTGAAGTTGAAGTACCGACATTAAACGGAAGGGCTAAACTAAAAATAGAGCCCGGAACTTTACCCGGAAAATTTCTTAAGATGCGGGAAAAAGGAATTCAACATCTTAACAGTCATGGCGCCGGCGATCAATTGGTAAAGATCAATATTCATGTTCCCAAAAATGTTTCTGCAAAAGAAAAAGAAATGTTGAAAGAACTTCAGAAAATGCCGAACATAAAAATTAACAGCCAGCAGTAAAAATATTTTCTATTTTTCTTTATTCAGCCAATTAATAAATCGGGGGGTTGATGAAATTATTAGATAAGATTTCAAAAAAAATTGGTTTTTCCCGCACAGAAACAAATGTAATTATTTTCATCTTGTTTGCATGTTTAATCGGTCTTGCCGTAAATATTTTTAAAAACATCAAAAACGATCAATCTTATCTTGAATTTGATTATAAAAAACAGGACAGTCTTTTCAACGCCGTATCTAATGAGCCGTTAGCAGGCGATTCAATTAAGAATAAAGAAGAAAAAAAAATTGATTCTCACCTTGAACTTTTGGATTTTACTAAAGGGAAATTGACTAATCCTAAAGTGGAAAAATCAATTTCTCCATCTAAAATTATAAATATAAATACTGCAACAATTCCGGAATTGAGTTCATTACCCGGTTTAGGTGAAAAAACAGCTAAAGGAATAATTGAGTATCGTGAAAAGCACGGTAGAATTAAAATTATTGATGAACTTCTTAAGGTAAAAGGAATCGGTAAAGCAAAATTAAGTAAGATCAAAAATAGAATTTCAATAGAATAGTTTTGGGGGATAATATTTATAAATTATAAAGAAACCAATGTTTAGTAATCATGCAGGAATAAATTTAACAGAATCAAAGCTGCAGCTTGTTGAGATCTGCTATAAAGAGAATTCATTTTATTTAGAGAACGTTGAACAGGCTGTTCACTTTGAAAGTTTAACCCCAGACCTCAACGAAGATAAGATCATTTCTATTCTTAATGAGTCGTTTAGTAAGATCACAAAGAAAAAAAAGTTAGACTCGAAAAGTATTTCATTTGCACTCCCAAATAATTTTTTCAAAATTTTTGAAATTCCCTATGAAGAATCACTTGTAAAAAAAGATTTGAACGAACACTTCCGTTGGGAGATATCGGTACTCTTTCCGCAATGCGATAAAGATAATTTTTATGTACAGCATGTTGAGGTTAATAAAAGCACGATTCGCACCGAAAAAAGAGCAATCGTTTTTGCAATAGATAAAAACTTAATAACAGCTATCAGCAAATTTTGTATTCAAAACTCTCTTGAGCTAAAATACATAGACAATGTTCATCTTGCATCGAATGCATTTCTATATTTAGATAAACCTCAAACTGCGAATGAAATATCTCTCAGCATTTATATTGATTCAAAATATTCTTCCTTGTCTGCAATTGAGGGAGCGTCCCCGTTCTATTTTAAGGTTTTGAATCCCGAAGCACCCAATATGTTCGATGAATTAACATCCGCTGCAAATAAATTGAATGAGTTCAATCTATCATTGGGTGATTTCAAAAAAATACTGCTTTACGGGCAGGACGTAACGGGTGAATTTGAAAACAAACTGAAAAATTTCTTTGGACTTCCACTGCATAAAGTTAATCCGTTCGAAAGATTAAAAGCAGAGGAAAATTTACTGAACAATCCCCTCTATAAATTCAAAAACAATTCGTTCACCGCCGCCACGGGCATAGCTATTAGAATTGTCTAATGAGAATCATAGCCGGAAAGTTTAAAGGAAGAACTATTAAATTTCCAAATTCGAAGTTAGTTCGACCTACAACAGATAAAACGAAAGAATCAATTTTCAATTACCTGGTCCACTCAATTGATTTTGGCGGAATAAAAGTTTGCGACATTTATGCCGGATCGGGTTCGCTTGGCTTGGAAGCATTAAGCCGCGGTGCGTATGCTGTTCATTTTATTGAGAAGGATTTTCATGTTTCTAAAATGCTGCAGGAAAATATTTCATCTCTTGAAGCAGAGGATTCATGCAAGGTCTATAGAATGGATGCAGTTCGTTTCTCAAAAATGACTGATCATGAAAAATATGATTTGATTCTTGCTGATCCGCCATTTTTTAAGAATGATATTCATCAGGTAGTAAAAAATATTTTAGAAAAAGATTTTTTAAATGAAGACGGATTATTGTTAGTAGAAAGATCAATCCAAACTAAGAAAGAAGACGAAGAAGCATTTAAGATAGAACCATTCAAACGCTTAGGTGATAGTTTGATCTATCAATTTAAATTGTGAAATAAAAGCCCATCCCGACCCTTCCCAAACCTTGCCTGCCGGCAGGCAGGGGGAAGGGCATTTATAAAACTTTGTCGAGGAATTTTTACGATTAAATGATTTTTTTTGAATCTAAAGAATTATATTTTATCGGCAACTAAATTAGAGAATTACCATGGCAAAAGTAATTTACCCAGGAACATTTGATCCTGTTACAAATGGTCACATTGATATTGTTAGTCGTGCTGTTGAACTGTTTGATCAGGTAATTGTAACAGTAGCCAAGAATCCCGGAAAGACAGCTCTCTTTACAGTTGAAGAGCGTGTAGAAATGCTGAAGGAAAGTTTTAAGGATCTAGCAAAAGTTGTAGTTGATTCATTTGACGGTTTAGTTGTTGATCATGCAAGAAATTTAAATGCCATAGGAATAATTCGCGGACTTCGTGCAATAAGTGATTTCGAATATGAATTCCAGATGGCATTAATGAACCGCAAACTTGCCGGAGAGATTACAACAATTCTTTTGATGCCGCATGCAAAATATACTTATCTAAATTCAACAATAGTTCGCAACCTTGCACAATTTCACGGTGATATTTCGGAATTCGTTCCGCCGCATGTCTTTGAAAAATTAAAGGAAAAATTTAACTACAAATAACAGTCTCCTTTTATCAAATAAGGAAATAGAATATGCACATGCAACTGTTAGATTGGATTATTGTAGTTGTATCTCTCTTAATTTGTTTTGTGCCGGCTCTATTTTTTGGCAAGAGAGCAGGAAAGAGCACATCAGAATTTTTTGCCTCAGGCCGTTCTGTTCCATGGTGGTTAGCCGGACTTTCGATGGTTGCAACTACATTCAGCAGTGATACTCCAAATCTTGTAACAAACATTGTCCGTACAAATGGCGTTGCGGGAAACTGGGTCTGGTGGGCTTTTGTGTTAACTGGTGTTTCTACAGTTTTTTTCTATGCACGTTTATGGCGCCGTTCCGGTGTAATGACCGATCTTGAATTTTATGAACTCCGTTATTCTGGTAAAGCCGCTAGTTTCGTTAGAGGATTCCGTTCAGTCTATTTAGGTTTCTTTTTTAACTGCATGATTATGGCAACAGTGAATCTTGCAGCATGTAAGATAGCAGGCATATTATTTAATTTTGATCGTTGGCAGACTCTTTTAATTATTGGTGTATTAAATGTTGTCTTTGCAACTTATTCCGGCTTGTGGGGAGTTTTAGTTATTGATATGATCCAGTTCTTTATTAAAATGACCGCTGTAATTGCTGCGGCTTATTTTGCTTTGCAGTTACCGCAGATCGGAGGACTTAGCGGACTAGTTGATAAACTTTCACATATAAAAGGTCCCAACGGAATAAATTATTTAAATATGCTTCCGGATTTTTCCAACAACTGGGATATAGCAATAGCAGTTTTTATAATGCCAGTTGCAGTTCAGTGGTGGGCGGTTTGGTATCCGGGTGCAGAACCGGGAGGCGGAAGTTATATTGCTCAAAGAATGCTTGCATCTAAATCGGAAAAAGATTCTCTTGGTGCAGTTTTGTTTTTCAATATTGCTCACTATGTTCTAAGACCCTGGCCGTGGATTATCGTCGGTCTTTGTTCAATAATTATTTATCCTCAGTTATCAGATATTCAAAATGCATTTCCTAATCTTGATCCAAAATTACTTGGGCATGATATAGCTTATCCAGCAATGTTAAAATTTCTTCCTGTTGGATTTATCGGTTTAATGGTTGGCGGATTGATAGCTGCTAATTCATCTACAATCTTAACTCATCTCAATTGGGGTGCATCATATTTAGTTCATGATTTTTACCGGCGATTCATTAGTAAAGATAAAAGTGAAAAACATTATGTATTAATGGGAAGGGTTGCAACGGTTGTATTATTCTTTAGCGCATCTTCACTTGTATTTTTTTTGGATACTGCTTATGACGCTTTCAATGTCATCCTTCAAATTGGCGCTGGAACAGGATTGCTCTATTTACTCAGATGGTTTTGGTGGAGAATAAATGCTTGGTGCGAAGTTGCTGCGATGGTAAGTTCATTTTTCATTTCGATATTGTTACTTGTATTAAGTAAAAATGGAATTGCAATTAGCTCACATTTAGCATTAATAATTACAATAGCGTTTACAACTGTCTCGTGGGTTATAGTTGCTTTTATCGGGACACAAACAGACAGCAGAACATTAATAGAGTTTTATAAAAATATTCGTCCATTTGGTCCGGGCTGGAAAAAGATACGTGAAGAAGCAGGAATATCGGAAGCTGATGCAAAATCATCTCATGAAAATATTCCTCTTGGGTTACTCGGATGGTTTGCCGGATGTATTGTAATTTGGTCTTCTCTTTTTTCGATTGGAAATTTTTTGTATGGAAGAATGACATACGCAATCATTCTATTTATTGTCTTTATAATAAGCGGATTGGTTTTGATAAAAGTAGTAAACAACCTTTGGAAGAATAATAAATCAACGTTGTGAGAAGTTTGGAACAAGAGGCACGAATTAAATTTTGTAGAGCGAACAGCCTGTTCGCTTTACAGTTGGGACGGATGGGAAACAATAACGTAAGAGGCGGGAAGAAAAAAATTTAATACCTCTCGCTTCTCGCCTCTTACTTCTAACTTTGATCACATTTCTTTTTCTACGTATAGAATTTTTCCTTCTTGAAATAAAGCACTTAATTTATGCTCGGTTCCTATGTAAACTATGCCTTCTTCATCGTGTGGTTTACCAAGTTTTGTATGGACAGATTTTAAACCGCCTAAATATTTTCTTGCATCACACAAATAAACTAGATCACCAACTTCAGCTTCCATCCTTTTCATTTCCTTAAGAGAAACGCTAATATAATCTTCGTTATCATTTCTTAATTTCCAATGAACTTTTACAATTTCACCTTCGCGTTCATTTATTTTACTACCTTTAAATATTTCTTTAGCTCTATGAATTGACCAAGCGGTTAATCCTTCAATTTGGGCTTTTGGATCGTAATTAATTGAATAAGCCGCAGCAAATGCAGCGAGAAGAGTTAATAAGAAAGATGCAATTAATAAAACATACAATGAGCCAAGATTAAACCAAACCATAATCTGGAACAAAGCTGCAAATGCAATTAATGCATATATAATTTTCTTATGAGATTCTGATCTCCTGATTTGATTTGTAACCTTAAGCAGTAATGGTTGGGTAAAAGTTACAAATACTCCAAGGAAGACGCAGACAAAGGTATTATAAAGTGCGCTTATATATGTATAAGGATGAATAGGATCCATAGGAGTTCCATGTGCGAAAGGAGTAATCAGAATTCCCGGATAACGCGCACCGAGAATCATTAGAGAAGAACCGCCAAGAAAAGTTGCAACAACTCCAGCGGGAGTAAATCTTCTCCAAAATACTCCGAGGAAAATTGCAGTTACTAGCGGGGGAGTTAATGTTGAATGAAAATAACCATGCGCTTCATATACTGTTGGGTAAGTATTAAAGGGAATTGTTGCAAGAATTCCTACACCAGTAAAAACAATGGAAGCCATTCTTGCAGCGCCTAATTCTTTCTTCGATTCTGCATCTTCCGATACATATTTCTTCTTCAAGAACTTCTTGATTGGACGGTGAACATCATTAATATATACAGCAGCGATGGCATTAATAAGTGAATCCACAGTAGAAAGTAATGTTGCTGTTAGCGCTGCAATAACAAATCCAAACATTCCTTTGCTTGCAATAATGTGTGTTACAGCAATAAAAACTTGATCGGGATTTACATTTGGATTTAATTGTGATGGAACCATTTGTGTAAGAGCTTTACCAATCCAACCGGCATTACCGACAACTATTGCAGAAATAGGAAGCATGAAGAGAACATTAAATACGGCAGCTTTTCTACCTTCATTTAAACTTTTAGCCGACATAAAGCGCATCAATAAACCCATATTCATAAATAAAAATCCAACCGATCCCGCCACACCATCCTGCCAAAATATTCCTATAAAATTGAAGTCAGCCGGCTTATTGAAATCGGCTAACGGCAACCTCCAAGTCTGCGGTAATAAATGCCAGAAGGCATCAAGTCCTCCAACGTAACTAATTCCCATAATAAAGATCAATATGCCTGCAAATAGAAGAATTACACCTTGCAAAAGGTCTGTAAATATTACAGCAGTTTGACCGCCGAAGGTTGTATAGACGCCCGTAATTAGTGCAATCACAATTATTACACCCATAAGAGTGACAGGGATTGTAAAACCCAAAATGCCAAATGATGCAGGTAATAAGGGAGTGAATACTTTTCCTAATGTAAGTAAACCTATGCCGAGGTAACCTATCATGTAAAGCAACTGAAAAACCGTAGCTATAAATCTAACAGTCGGACTAAATCTTCTTTCAAAGTATTCCGGTATAGATCTTATTTTTGTGTAAACAACAATTGGCAGCCATCCAAAAAGGAAAAATGGAATGAAGAACCAATCGTTCATATAGGTCATTGTTGAAGACAGACCGTGTTCAAATCCTTTAGCTGCATATTTAACAAAACTGTGACTTCCTACACCTGTTGCAACAATAGAAATGGTAATTAACCACCAAGCAAATCTTCGACCTCCAAAGAAAAAATCGTTAGTACTGCGGTTGTATTTAGCGAAATAGCTACCGAACAGCATTATTCCGATAAAGTAAACAAACATTACCACCCAATCGGTGGCTGTTCCGAGTCCGTGTAATGTTTCCATATATTATTTTACCAGTAAAGTGCAGCTAAGATTAATAATGCGTGAATTAACATAAAGTAGAAATAACCAAAAAAAAGAATCCGCCACCATTTTCGATCACGTTTAAGCCGCATATCAATTCCCTTGGCTTTTCGTATAACTATCATGCCTGCAAAGAAAAAGATTCCACCGGCTAAATAGAGATAGATAAACGGCAGCCAGGTATGAGAAAAACTTGGCATAGTCTGATTCCTAAAAAGTTCGTGTGCAAATTAGTTGGGCACATTTAAATTCGCAAATTAAATTTTTGTTAATATTTTGATTATTCAGAGATTAGAATTATAAGCTGCATCATTAAAGAAAATATTTAGGATAAATTCTATGATACTTTTAAAATTGAAGAATAAGGTTAAAACACATTGAAATATTTTGTGTAAAATGAATTATTTCTGTAAGAGATTGCATAATTGATAAGTAAACAAAAATTGCATTTGAGACGCTGTGTTTCTAAATTAACCGCCTAAAATTTTACTATTTCTAAAGCGGAGGTTGTTTTTATGCCTATGATGGCACGGATGAGAAGTTTAGCCCCTTGGTTTATGCTTACAGTAGGAGGTATTTTTGTTCTATTCATGGTTCTATCCGATTCAAAAGTTACAGATTTTTTGCATTCACAACAGCAAAATGTAGGCTCTGTTAATGGTGAGGATGTTACTTATCAAGAATATTCCAGTTTGGTTGATAGAGCTAGAAAAAATCAAGAAGAAGCATCCAAACAAACCATTGATGAATCTCAAATGGATTTTTTCAGAGATCAGGTTTGGGATGCACTTGTATCGCAAAAATTAATTAATAAAAAAGTTCAAGAATTTGGAATTGTTGTTACTGATAATGAAGTTAAAGAAGCTCTTCTTGGTCCAAATCCCCCTGCACAGCTAAGACAGCAATTTACCGATTCCACAGGTAATTTTAATCGTCAGCTCTATGAAACGACATTAAGAGATCCCCGAAATAAACAAATTGTAATTACTGTTGAAGAACAGATCAAAGAGCAGTTGATCCAGCAAAAACTACAAAATTATGTTTCCGCTTCAGTTATTGTAAGCGATGAAGAAGCTAAAGATCAATTCACCAAACAGAACATTAAAATGAAAACTAATTATGTTTGGATTGATCTAAATACTATTCAAGATTCAAATGTTAAAATTAGTGATGATGAATTGAAAAAATATTATGATGAACATGCTGAAGAATTTAAGCAAGTAGCCGAGAGAAAAATAAAATATGTTCTTTTCAATAAGTCTGCTTCCAAAGATGATTCTTTAGGGATTAAAAAAAATCTTGAATCTATCGTTTCTAAGTTAATGAAAGATACTGCAACTTTTAAGAAATATGTCGAAATCTATTCCGAACGACCATACTCAAAAGATACAGTTCAACTTTCAACTCTTACTCCGGAAGTAAGAGATGTTTTGGTAAAAGCTAAAACCGGCTCTATTATGGGTCCATTTAATACATTTGAAGGTTATGTTGTTTATAAGGTTATTGATAGAGTTAAATCGAAAAAAGAACAAGTTAAAGCTTCGCATATCTTAGTTAAAACAACCGGAAATGATAAAACCGATCTTCAAAAAGCTACTGATATTTATAATCAGTTAATGAAAGGTGCGGACTTTGCATCGGTAGCTAAAGAAAAATCTGAGGACGGAAGTAAATTTCAAGGCGGAGATCTTGGATGGTTCGGACGCGGACAAATGGTTAAACCGTTTGAAGACGCATCATTCAACGGCAAAATTGGCGTAATTCAAAAACCGGTTAAATCACAATTCGGTTATCATATAATAAAGACAACTGATAAATCAAATCAAGATTTAGTTCTGGAAAAAATTGTAAACAAAATTCAGGTTTCTGCTTCAACCTCTGATAAACTTTATACAGATGCTCAAGATTTTACATTCATAGCTAAGAAAGATGGATTTGAATCAGAAGCAAAATTATTGAAGTATAACGTAATTGAAACTCCGTCATTCAATGAAGAATCACAAGCTCTTCCGGGTATAGGAGTTAATCAAGCGATTGTTAAATTTGCTTTTGAAAACAGTGTAGGCGAGATAAGCGATGTTTACAGAGTTCAGGCAGGATATGTTGTTGTAATGGTTTCCGATGCTATTAAACCCGGATTGAAAAAATTTGAAGATGTAAAAACGCAGATTAGCAGTTTGGTTTTAAAAGAAAAGAAACAGGAAAAATCATTATTAATTGCTAAAGACATTCGCTCAAAAATGAGTGATGCAGGAGATGCATTAGTTGCAAAATCAATTTGGGCGGCGGCTAAAGTTGATACAACTGCCGAATTCACTTCTGTCGGAAATATTCCCGGGATCGGACGTGAATTTGCATTCTCAGATTATTCATTGGAAGCTGAATTGAATAAATGGTCTCAACCAATTAAAGGAAGTTTAGGTTCGTATCTGATCAAAGTAAATTATAGAGTTAAATTTGATCAAGGCATATTTGAAATAGAAAAATCTTCGATCAAAAAACAATTGCTTCAGACTAAAAAGAGTCGCTATTTTGGTCAATGGGTTCAGGACTTGAAGAAAGAAGCAAAAATTGTTGATAATAGATATCACTTCTACAGATAAAATTAAAGAGGTTATCTCAAAAGTCTTTGTGATTCGCCATGGCGAATTTGTGCTCTTAGTGCCCCTGCCTACCGCAGGCAGGTTTGTGGTTGGAGTTTTGTCTTTTTTATAAACGAAAGCTTTTTACCACAAAGTCACAAAGGTCACTAAGAAACACTCAAGTAGTGATCCCTATGGGATAAGTTATTTTTTACTTTTTAGACAACCTCTTTTTTGCACTTTAAATTCAATCCGTAATTTCCAAATTTCCATTTAGTTAATGACAAAATTTATAAAAATACTATTTCTAATTTCTCTTCTATCGATCATCACTTCCGCACAGTCAAACGGAAAAGATTTTGGAATTTCATTTAATTTTAATTATACAACTACTTCCAAGCTTTATTTACAGCCTGATTCACCCGATCTGATATTGAGAGGAGTACATCAGACTCTTGATGATATTTATAGTTATTCTATAGAAGTCCGTTATCAAATTTCAGAATCTATTATTCTTGGTCTTGGTACGGAATCAATAAAAAAAACTTTCGATAACAGTATTAATCTTGGTGGAATTAGAGCTTTAATGAAAGATGGTTATAAAACGGTTCCGATTGAATTTTCGGCTTATTATTTAATTCCATTTTCAACAGAACGATTTAAGTTTTATATGGGCGGAGGTTTTGGATTATATATCGGACAACAAATTCGTGAATTGGGAGATGTGTCAATTTCAAACGAAAGTAAAAAGATCGGCTATGGAATTCAGGTGTCGGTCGGAATGGATTATTTAGTTAATCAGTTTTTATCATTAAGGGGTCAAATGAGGTTTCGAGATCCTGAGTTTGAAATGGAAAGCAAATACTCCGATACAACAGTTAACTATAATGGAAGAATTTATATCTTGCCGGCAGAGAAGTTTACTTCAAAAGTTAATATAAACGGAATTACATTTGCTATAGGCGCTGTAATCAATTTATAGCCAACTGTTCTATCCTTTCCTAAAACATTCTTTAAAATTATCCATCCGTATTCTTTATATTATATATCAAATGTTAGTAGTTAGCCATTTATATGAAAGAAAAGAGAATTTATCTTACCGGATTTATGACGAGCGGGAAAAGTACGCTGGGACCAATTCTTGCAAATGTACTTGGCATGGAGTTTTTTGACCTTGATAAGGAAATTGAAGAAAAAGAAAAACAGACTATAGTTGAGATCTTTGAAAAGAAAGGGGAATCATATTTCCGCGAGGTTGAATACGGAATATTGAAAAATCTTTCAAAAAAAGATTGTGTTGTAATATCACTTGGCGGCGGTACAATTTCAAATAAAATTAATTTTGATCTTTTGCGGTCAACCGGTAAAATTATTTATTTAAAAGTATCACCAAATAATTTATATAAAAGATTGAAAAACAAAATTGACCGTCCGCTGTTTAGAGATCTTGTACTGGGAGAAAAATCAGAAGAAGATTTTCTGGAAAAGATAAAAGAACTCTTGGAAAAAAGAAAAGAATATTATGAACAAGCCGATCTTATTATTGAGACAGATATGCAGCCGATTGGAAGAACAGTTGATAAATCCGCAAATAAAATAATGGCTCTCTTTAATGAAAAAAGTTGAAGTTAATATACCCGGCAAAGAATATTCTGTTCTGATTGAACAGCATTTATTCGACCGGTTGGAAAAAATTATTCTGTCAAAGAAATCGAATAAAAATTTATTCATTGTAATTGACCGAAAAGTTTTGGAGTTACACAGGACCAAAATAATCCGATTCGTTTCAAATTTTCCCGGAAAGTATTTTATCCATGAATTTATATCCGATGAATCTAATAAAAGTTTTTCGTCAGTCGAGAAAATTTATAACGATTTAATCGCGCAAAAATTTGGGCGCGATACACTTTTGCTTGCTATTGGCGGCGGAATAACGGGCGATATTGCCGGTTTTGCTGCTTCAACATTTGCAAGAGGAATACAGTTCATACAAATTCCTACAACCCTTCTTGCAGCTGTTGATAGTTCTGTAGGAGGTAAAACAGGAATTAATTTTAGTGACACAAAAAATATTATCGGAACATTTTATCAGCCCGAGATAGTTTTAATTGATACCGGGTTTTTGAAAACCTTACCGGAAGAAGAGATCATTTGTGGAATCGGGGAGATATTGAAATATGCTTTTTTAATAGACCAGAAATTTTTTGTTGCATTGAGAAATAATTTATTTAAGCTGATCAAACTTGATTCCTCTTTCACATCAAAAATTATTGAATCATGCATCCAATTTAAGGGAGATATTATTGCTGCCGATGAAAAAGAAGGCAGCTTACGAAAGATTTTAAATTTAGGTCATACATTTGCCCATGCCATTGAGATTGAACAAAATTACAGAATCAAACACGGACAAGCTGTTATTATAGGATTAGTATGTGCGTTAGATCTTTCCAGGAGGATGGAGATATTAGATAAAAAACTATTTGAAGAATATTTACAACTTCCTCTTTTATTGAGAAATTTTATTTCAATAGATAATTTTGATGCAGACCATATTTATGAAGTTATGAAGCGTGATAAAAAAGGTTTCAATAATAAAATTAAATTTGTTTTGATAAATTCGATCGGGGAAATTTTAGTTGACGTTGAAGCTGAAGAAAGTGAAGTGCTTCAATCAATTCAACAGGGAATCGGTTATTTCAAAAAGTAGTTTAATCTTCCTATGTGTGTAAATAAATTAAAAGAAATAAAATCCTATTCTTCATTCCTGATAATTCTATTATTCTTATTCATTACTTTCCCCAAAATTACCGCTCAAACTGAAAGAGAGACACGAGCTGTTTGGGTTGCTACAAATTTTAGATTGGATTGGCCTCCCCCTACTTTCGACCAGGAAAAACAGAAACAAACACTTATTGATATCTTCGATGACATCAAATCAAAAAATCTTAATACAATTTTTTTTCAAGCCGGTATTAACGGAACTGTTTTGTTCAAATCGTCATTTGATCCATACTCTCCATACATAACCGGTGAAGTTGATAGAGGGGGAACTTACGATCCTCTTCAATTTGCAATCGAGCTGGCGCATAAACGCGGATTAGAAATTCATGCGTGGATCAATTGCGTAAGATGTTTCAGCGGAACGGAATTAAATATTTTGAATAATCCGAATCACATTACTAAACGTAAGCCCGAGTGGGTTATTGAAGATATCCGCGACGGACAAAAATCTTACTGGCTCGATCCAGGACTTCCTGAAGTACGGGAATACCTTTCCGACATGATTGCTGAGATGGTTGAGAAATATGATGTGGACGGAGTTCATCTTGATTTCATTCGTTATCCCGGTAAAAATTTTGAAGACGATTTTTCATACAGCGTTCATGGTTCGGGTTTTTCACGCGATGAATTTCGAAGAAATAATATTACCGATTTGATTGAATTGATTAACAAAAAAATTAAGACAATAAAACATTTTGTAAAACTTGGAGCCGCTCCGATCGGAATTTTCAAAAATGAGAATGGAATAAACGGCTGGGAAGGTTATTCGGAAGTTTATCAAGATTCCCGCGAATGGCTTAAACGTGGAATTGTAGATTATCTTGCACCTCAAATCTATTGGGGATTTAATGATAATCCGCGATTCGACTTGGTTGCAAAGGAATGGATTGAAAATTCTTTTGGCAGAAGCATTGTTCTTGGAATTGGTGCTTACAAGACGAATGTAAAACCTGAAATTAATGCAATGATACAATATGCACGCACGATCAGCGCCGACGGTGTAGCATTTTTCCGTTATCAAAATATTAAGGATGTTGAATTCGATTCGTTTCAGTATAAGACTTACCCCGCGGCAATGTCCTGGCTTGATGGAATATATCCTGATCCGCCGACAGAACTGAATTTTACTAAAACCGGAATAAATAAAAATTTATTTTCTTTGAATTGGAATTTTCAAAAAATGAAATCCCAAAGCGATAGCGTCCGCTATTTTGCGTTGTATAGTCTGCCAAATTCTAATTCGGAACTTCTAACCGATTATTTGTTTGATGTTATTCCGGCTGATAGAACATCTGTTACACTTGTAATAGATAGACCGCGGCGGGTGAATTATTATTACACCTTAAAATCAGTTAGCAAATTATGGAACGAAAGCATTGAATCATCTAATGTTATAGAAATAAAATTTTCGGAATTGAGCTCTCTTGCACAACTTGATGATGTTTTAACAAAACCGGTATTACTTAAAGATCTATCCGGTAACTCAAAGATTCTTCTCTTTACAAAAGAGAAAGAAAAAATCGAAATCTCCGGTTCAAAAGAAAATGAGAATGAAATTATTTTAGCTGAAAATATTTTATCAGGTAAGAATATTTTATCTCTTGGAAAAAATTTGTTTGGCTACCAATCAATAAAGATTACTTTTAAGTCATCAAATAGAGTGGTAGAATTAAAGTTGTAAAATCTAATCTGTATTTCTTGATACACGGGAACATTAAAAATCATTGACGTGTTTAACCTTAAAATAATAGATCAAATAAAATGTCCAAAAACAAAACTCAATCTTCAAAAAAACAATCCAGAAAAAATTTATGGATGCAAATCACCGTTGTTGTAGTGTTAATTGCATTCGTTGCGTATTTTGTTTTATCAAATGTGCTTGTAAAAAATGAATCTAAAAATAATGATCTGGAAAAAGCAGTGAGTAATAAAACGGCATATTCGTTTGTAAAGGAAGGTGATCTTTCATTTACTAATCCAAAGGGTGATTCAATTGCGCAAATAGAAATTGAAATTGCAGATGATAGCCAGCAGCGCGAAACCGGATTAATGTTCCGTGATAAGATGGGCGAGAATCAAGGAATGTTATTTATATTCGATACTGAAGCGCCGCAAGCATTTTGGATGCATAACACAGTTCTTTCCCTCGATATTATTTATGTTAACTCTCAGATGGAAATTGTTCATATCGCTAAAAATGCTAAACCGTATGATGATAAATCAATTCCTTCGATAAATCCTGCTCAATATGTCGTTGAAGTTAATGCCGGATACTGCAATAAAATTGGAATTAAAGAAGGCGATAAAATTGTGTGGAGAAGAAATTGATACTTGATGCTTGATTCTGGTCATTTGTATCAAATATCTGGTATCCATAATCCAGAATCATTTCATTAATACAAACTTCTTTGTCTGAGTGAAACTCCCGGCTTGCAATCTATATAAATAAACTCCGCTTGAAAGATTACTTCCATCAAATTTCACTTCATAATTGCCAGGTGCTTTTTCTTCGTTAACTAAGGTTGAGATTTCTCTTCCAAGTAAGTCGTAAACTTTTAGAGTTACAAATTGAGAATTAGGAATCGAATATTTTATTGTTGTAGTTGGATTAAATGGGTTGGGGTAGTTTTGGGAAAGAGAAAAATCAGTTGGTAATTCATACTGTGAATCATCAATACTTGTTATTAATTCGGTGCGAGGTCTTCGCCAAACTGTTCCATCATATGCACCAGCAAAAATAAAATCATTGTTAACTACAAGTGACCTAATATTTAGATTATTTAAGCCGTCATTAATAGCAATCCATTTCTGTTCTCCTTTTGGCAATAAATAAACGCCACCTCCATCATTTCCAGAGAAGATATTTTGATTAACTTCAAGAAGGATATTTATTATTCGGATAGCCATTCCTTCACTTATTTTGTTCCATTGATCGCCATTATTTGTTGTTTGGAAAACTCCACCTGACGTACCGGCATAAATATTATTTTCATTCCTAGCCAACGTAAAAATATAAGTCAAGTCTATTCCATTATTCTTTGGATTCCAAGTTATCCCATCATCTGTTGACATATAGATCCCGGGAGGACCATCGGAACCTGCGAATACATTGTTACCATTAGTTACTAACGAAGTAATTGAAGAATATGTAACCAATCCTTTTGCTATTACTTTCCATTCAAAGCCATTATCTGTGGTAGCATATATATCGCCACCTCCGGTACCAGCATAGATTTTTTGATTCATCATAGTAAATGATGATACGCTAGATAGCAATCCATTATTTACCAGACTCCAAGTACTACCATTGTTCGAGGATAAATAGACGCCATTACTTGTACCTATAAATATATTTTGCCCATTAATTAGAATTGAATAAAAATATGAGTACGTGTGTCCTGTATTAATCGAGTTCCAGCTATTTCCATTATCGGTTGTAATAAACATATTTCCATCAAATGTTCCGCTTATTATGTTATTACCGGAATATGCTAAAGCACGGATCATACTGCTTTGTGGATGATTTGTCTTCACCCATTGTGCAGATAGTGTAACGCTGTAAATAAGTACAAAGGTTAAAACCGATTTGAAATTCATATTAGATTTCCCCACATGAAAGAATGTATTTATATATCAATAATTATCCCACGCTTAAAATCTAAAAAAAGCTAATTAAGTGCAATGTAAAACCCGGTTCACTCTGAAAAGTTTTCGTCCTGGATGAAGTATTTGCGGAGGGAAATAGAAAGGGCCGAAGTAACTCGACCCTTTTGGAGACGACTAATTTATTTTTTCTTGCGGACAACTTTCTTGACAGGTTTCTTAGCAGCTTTTTTCTTTACAACCAATTTAATTTTCTTAACGCTTTTTCTATTCGCATTTGATCCTTCGCTAACGCTCAGGACAGGCTTTTGACCTTTCACATTTTTCGTCCTCGCCTTAACTGCTTTTTTCTTAGCAGTCACTTTCTTTTTAGCAACAAGCTTCTTTCCTTTTTTGCTTCTTTCCTTCTTTGCTTTAACAACTTTTTTCTTGCTGATTGCCGACCGCTGAAAGCTTTTAGCTATCAAATTCAACGCTCCGCCTGCTTTGAACCATTCTATTTGTCCCGCGTTGAATGAATGATTGAGCCAAATTTCTTCAGCAGAACCATCAGTGTGTTTAACAATCAGTTTCAATTGTTTTTCGGGAGCGAATTCATTTAATCCTACTAAACTTAGTTTATCATCTTCTTGAATCTTATCGTAATCGTTCGGATCGGCAAAAGTGAGAGGAAGCATTCCTTGTTTCTTCAAGTTAGTTTCGTGGATGCGGGCAAAACTTTTTGTTATGATTGCTTTTCCGCCAAGAAATCTCGGTTCCATCGCCGCATGTTCTCGCGAAGAACCCTCGCCGTAATTTTCATCACCGACAACAATCCAGCCGATGCCATTTGCTTTGTAGTCACGTGCAACTTCATGCACTTGTTTATATTCTCCCGTAAATTGATTTTTAGCTTCGCCAGGTTTACTTGTAAAAGCATTGATGGCACCAATGAACATATTTTTTGAAATGTTATCAAGATGACCGCGGAAACGAAGCCATGCACCTGCCGGTGAAATATGATCTGTAGTGCATTTACCTTTTACTTTTAACAGTAAAGGAAGATCAACAAAATCTTTTTTATCCCATGGTTTGAACGGTTCCATAAATTGCAGTCGTTCACTCTTCGGATCAATTACAACTTTTGTTTTATATCCATCATCAGATGGGGCAATAAATCCTTCTGTATCTTTTTCGAAACCGTGTATAGGAAGTTCATCACCAAATGGAGGATCAAGTTTTACTTGTTCACCGTTCCCGCTCACCAAATAATCTGTAACCGGATTGAATGAAAGACTACCTGAAATTGCGAGAGCAGTAACTAATTCCGGACTTGCAACGAATGCAAGAGTTTCCGGATTGTTATCATTTCTTTTTGCAAAATTTCTATTGAACGATGTAACAATTGTATTACGTTCTCCGGTTTTTGAATCTAATCTTTTCCACATTCCAATACATGGTCCGCAGGCATTTGCAAGAACCATTCCGCCAAACTCAGTTAATGATTGTAGCTGTCCATCCCGCTGGATTGTCGCACGCACTTGTTCTGATCCCGGTGTAATTGTGAATTGTACTTTAGCTTTCAATCCTTTTGCTAAAGCTTGTCTTGCAATGTTTGCTGAACGGTCAATATCCTCGTAGCTGGAATTTGTACAACTTCCGATAAGAGCAACGCTGATGTTATCGGGATAATTATTTTCTTTTACAGCTTCTTTCATTTTAGAAACGGGCCATGCAAGATCTGGGGTGAACGGACCATTGATATACATTTCTAATTCGTTCAAATTAATTTCAATAACTTGATCGAAATACTTTTCGGGATTTTCATAAACTTCATCATCAGCTTTCAATTCATCGGCAAGATATTTTGAAAGACCGGCAACATCTCTGCGATCGGATTTGCGTAAATAAGCAGCCATTTTTTCATCGTAAGCAAAAAGAGATGTTGTTGCACCAACTTCTGCGCCCATGTTGCATATTGTTGCTTTTCCCGTACATGAAATTGAATCGGCACCTTCGCCGAAATATTCAATGATCGAACCTGTTCCGCCTTTAACTGTAAGAATTCCGGCAACTTTAAGAATTACATCTTTAGGGGAAGTCCAGCCGGATAGTCTTCCTGTAAGTTTAATGCCAATCAGTTTAGGCCATTTTAATTCCCACGGCATTCCTGCCATAACATCAACAACATCAGCACCACCGACACCAATCGCAATCATGCCAAGTCCGCCGGCATTCGGGGTATGCGAATCCGAACCGATCATCATTCCGCCGGGGAAAGCATAATTTTCTAAAATTACTTGATGAATAATTCCAGCACCCGGTTTCCAAAATCCCACTCCGTATTTTCTAGAAATGCTTTCAATGAAATCATAAACTTCTTTGTTCTCATCAATTGCTCTATCAAGGTCTTCCTTCGATCCGGTTTGTGCAACAATTAAATGATCGCAGTGAGCAGTTGCAGGAACTGCTGTAGATTTTCTTCCTGCATGCATAAATTGAAGTAGAGCCATTTGAGCTGTCGCATCCTGCATCGCTACACGGTCAGGACCGAAATCGGCAAATTCTTTTCCGCGCTTTAGTTCGCGTGTTACCGGTCCCCAAAGATGTGCATAAAGAATCTTTTCTGCATAGGTCAATGGTCGTCCAACCACACGCCGTGCGTTCTCAACTTTATCCTTAAAGCCCGCATAAATTTTTTGAATCATATCAAAATTAGCTGTCATTGTTTTACCCTTTAACTTTTATTAAGCGGTATAAAGATAAAAAAAATTGAAGTGTTTTTCTTGAAGAGAAAAGATTAAAAATAAATTTATGCCAGCTTGCACTACTCAAATAAATTAACCGTACAATTCCAGTTCAACAAGCTCGCAGATAATATGTGCAACAGTAATATGTCCTTCCTGAATGCGTTGAATATTTGCGGAAGGAATAATAATCGGTAGATCAACTAAATCTTTTAATTTTCCTCCGGAGCCGCCGAGGAGACCGATTACAAATATTTTTTTCTGATGAGCTTTTTCAACTGCTTTTATAATATTGAGAGAATTTCCGCTTGTTGAAATTGCCAGAAGAACGTCACCTTCGTTTCCAAGTCCTTCAACATTACGTGCAAAAACATTTTCAAAACCGATATCGTTTCCGCCTGCGGTAATGTTTGATGTATCAGTTGTAAGTGCAATTGCCGCAAGAGCCGGACGGTTAATCTCATGATTCAATCTGATCATTAACTCTGTAGCAATATGCTGGCAGTCTGCAGCGCTTCCTCCGTTGCCGCATAACAATAATTTTTTCTTGTTTGTATATGCTTGAGAAAGTGTCTGCACGGCAAGGAGAATTTCTGCTTTACACGTGTTTTCAATCTTTAACTTCACTTCGGAACTCTCCTTAAGAGAATCCACGATGAATTTTTCTTTGTTCAATTTTTCCTCAGTTCACTTATTAGTAAAAATAACAAAGTTTGGTGTAATTCTCTCGAAATTTGACAGATTTATGTCTAAGAGAAAACAATCACTAAATATTATACAAGAGAGTTCTCCTATGTTCTGTGATTATTCATATAAGCACCCTTCATTCAGCGATACCAATTCAATTGGTGCATGCAGAAAAGAACTTGCTGTATGGTGTAAATATTTCAAAAGGTACAACAATTAAAACAATAAGTGCTTCGCTCATTTAAAATCCAGTATCTAAATATCTAGTATCTAGAAATTTGTATCTTGCATCAAAAAGTGATTGTCCAATAGAACAACATTTCCTAAGTTGCAATAAACTTTCCAACAATTATTCTGGAAAAAAACATATGAAAAAAACAATTCTATTTTGGATTATTGCAATAACAAGCACACTGGTTTTTGCCTTTTATCAACGCGTTACCGGCCCAACATACGCTCTCTCAGGGAAAGTTAATTTTGATGGTAAAGATATTTCTTACAAACTGGAACGAAGCCAGGAAACAGTTAAGAATTATCTAGTTGAAATTGAAACCGGTGATGAAACAATTAGCGGAATTTTATTCTGGCGGAAATTCAATTCCGGGAATGATTTTACTGCATTACCAATGAGCGGCGGTAAAAAACTTAGTGCAGAACTGCCCGTTCAAAAACGTTTGGAAAAACTGGATTATTATGTTCAGCTTTCTAAGGATGATAAGACAATCATTATTCCAAAGGAAAAAATTGTTACGATTAGATTTAAGGATCACGTTCCAATTTGGGTATTGATTCCTCACATCTTTGCAATGTTTTTTGCAATGATGCTTTCAACACGCACCGGTTTAGAATTCTTTAATAAAGAACCTAAACTTGATAAACTTACATTGTGGACGATCATTGTACTTTTTATTGGAGGATTTCCTCTTGGATTTGCAATGAACGGATTAGCATTTGGCGAGATGTGGGGCGGATGGCCTTTTGGGCATGATGTTACTGATAACAAAACTCAGATCGCATTTATAGCTTGGTTAATTGCTTTTTATTTCATTAAGAAAAACAAAAATGCAAAACTTGCGGCTCTTCTTGCTGCAATAATTATGCTTGCGGTTTATTTGATCCCGCATAGTGTATAACTGAGAGTAAGATAAAGAGTAAGATTAAAAGCAAGATAAAGAGAAGTTGAATGAATGAGATTTATTTTGATCACGAGAAATTAAAAGTATACCAGAAAACATTGGAATTTCTTCGTTGGTCTGGCATTATTTATAAAGATTTAAAATTTAGGATAGCGGTTATTGATCAGTTCGATAGGGCTTCTACTTCAATATTACTTAATATAGCAGAAGGAAATGGAAAGTATTCAAATAAAGACCGATGTCGTTATTTTGATATAGCCGTCGGTTCTGCATTTGAATGTTCAGCTTGTTTAGATATTTTATTTGTCAAGAAAACAATAAATGATTCAACTTTAACAGAAGGGAAACAAATTCTAAAAGAGATTATTAGTATGCTCATTGGTTTAATAAAATCAAATTCAGATAGAGTTTACGATAATCAAGCGGAATATAATTCCTAGAATCTTTCTCTTACTCTTTCTCATAATCTTAATCAAAATCCGAAGGAGTTACAATGAGTTCTAACGAAACCCCAACAACAAGCGGATTACCATCTAACGCTTACACAGAATTAAAACCCGGTGAAGAATACAAACCGATTATGTCACCTCATATTGATTTTCCCGAGGTAACATCATATTCGGTTTTTACCGGAATAATAATGGCAATAATCTTTTCTGCTGCGGCTGCCTATCTTGGCTTAAAAGTCGGACAGGTATTTGAAGCTGCTATTCCGATAGCAATTCTTGCAGTCGGATTAACAAATATGCTCGGAAAGAAAAACGGTATGGGGCAGAATGTAATTATTCAGTCTATCGGTTCCTCTTCCGGTGCAGTTGTAGCAGGCGCAATATTTACATTACCCGGAATTTACATTCTTGGATTGCAGGCTACATTTTATCAAATGTTTTTCGCATCACTATTTGGCGGATTTTTAGGAATTCTATTTTTAGTTCCGTTCAGAAAATATTTTGTTTCCGAAATGCACGGTAAACTTCCTTTTCCGGAAGGAACAGCTACAACAGAAATTTTAGTAGCGGGTGAAAAAGGGGGAACGCAAGCTCTCGTTTTAGTTTCTGCCGGTTTGATAGGCGGTATTTATGATTTCCTTGTGGCAACCTTCGGAACTTGGGCGGAAATATTTACATCACGTGTTGTTGGCGTTGGAGAAATGATTGCTGATAAATATAAAATGGTTTTTAGATTGAATACGAGTGCGGCAGTTGTTGGTTTGGGATACGTAATTGGTCTGAAGTATTCAGTAATAATTGTTGCGGGTTCTTTCTTATCATACTTCGTTTTTGTCCCGTTAATTTCTTATTTCGGTAATGATCTCACAGTTACTATCGGATCCGGTGTTACGCTTCTTGTAAAAGATATGTCGGCAGAATTGATTTTCAGAAATTATGTCCGTCATATTGGAATTGGTGCAATTGCTATGGCAGGTTTTATTGGAATTGTCCGGTCATCAAAAGTAATTCGGTCTGCTTTTTCTTTAGCGGTTAAAGAAATTCTTGGCGGTAAAATAATTGAAAGTACAACAATCCGTACACAGCGCGATTTACCGATGAAAATAATTGTTATTGGTACTATCATTACCGCAATTGCAATTTTTATCTTTTTCTTATTTGGTGTTGTTGGCAATTTGCTTCAAGCATTTATTGGATTATTAATAGTGATGATCATGTCATTTCTATTTACAACTGTTGCTGCTAATGCGATTGCTATTACAGGAAATAATCCCGTCTCCGGAATGACATTGATGACACTGGTACTCTCATCAATAATTTTGGTTTCCGTCGGGCTTTCAGGACCAACCGGAATGGTTTCTGCATTAATCATAGGCGGAGTTGTATGCACTGCGTTATCAGTTGCAGGTTCATTCGTTACAGATTTGAAAATCGGTTATTGGCTTGGTTCATCACCGCATAAACAGGAGAGATGGAAATTTGTTGGTGCAATTGTTTCAGCAGCAACTGTAGTTTGGATAATTGCTTTGTTAGATAAGATCTATGGTTTTGCCGGCGGAGGATTACCTGCACCGCAAGCAAATGCTATGGCAGCAATAATACAGCCGTTGATGTCAAATCAACCCGCACCATGGATGTTATACATTGCAGGTGCCTGTATAGCGTTGATCTTAGCAATGATAAAAGTTCCTGTACTTGCATTTGCATTAGGAATGTATTTACCTCAAGAAATAAATACTCCGTTATTAATCGGCGGATTGATTTCTCATTACGTTTCAACAAGAAGTAAAGACGAATCATTAAATAATGCACGCAGAGAAAGAGGAACATTAATTGCATCCGGATTTATTGCCGGCGGTGCTTTGATGGGCGTGGTAAGTGTAATCATTCGTTCAACAGGAGCCAATTGGTTAATGACAGAATGGTTCGAATCAAATTCAGCAGAAGTATTATCTTTTGTTATGTTCTGCTTGTTATGTCTTTACACAATTTGGGATTCGATGAGAGCAAAGAAAGTGTAATCAATTGACCTTGAGAGTTTTCGCTTAACCCTCAAGGTCTTTCTAAAATGAAAAAGACGAGAGAATATTTCAAGAATACTTACCATCTCTCATTATGCAGAAATTTTAATAGTTATCATTCTAATCCCGATCTTTCCTGTCGGCAGACAGGTTTATCGGGAGAAGAATCTAAAACTTCTTTTTGCTCGATTATTAGATTCTTCACTCCACTTCGTTCCGCTCAGAATGACGCCCTGCATATGGTGAATGACAATCATCTTTTGTAAATCCTCAAGATTATTTCGAATTAAACTAAAGGAAAATAAATGAAACACCTTTTCAAAATTTTATTAATCATTATGGCGGTTACAATGGCAGCAGAATTTACATTTGCTCAAAATCTGGAACGAAAAGATGTTCCGGAAAAATTGAAGTGGGATAATTCCATTTTATATACAAATATTGATGAATGGCAGAAAGATAAATTGGCCATTGAATCACAAATTAAAAAAATATCTGAGTATAAAAGTAAACTTGGAGAAAGCGCTAATACTTTTTACAATGCCCTGCGTCTTTACTTTGATGTGTACAAGAGTTTTTACAAATTATCCGATTACGCAAACAGAGTTAGTGATGAAGACCTTCGCAATAGCGGGAATCAATCGTTAACTCAAATAACAAATACATTAGGAACTCAGTTTGGAGAAGCTTCTTCGTTTTTAAATCCCGAACTGCTAAGCTTACCGCAAGATAAAATCAAAAACTTTTTTGATGAGAAAAAAGAGTTAAAAGAATTTAAGTTCTTTGTAGATGATATTCTCAGACTTCGTGAGCATACCTTAAATGCAAGCGAAGAACAAATTCTTGCAAGTGCCGGATTAATTACTACAACCCCCGGAGAAGTTTACGGAATTTTTGATAATGCAGAAAAACCAAATCCTAAAGTCAAGTTATCAACTGGAGAGGAAGTTGAATTGAGTTCTTCGGCTTATACTAAATATAGAGCGTCACAGGTAAGAGAAGACCGCGAAAAAGTTATGAAGGCAGTATTTGAAAATTACCAGAAGTTTCAAAACACAATTGGTTCAAATCTGGCAGGCAAAATAAGGGCAGATTATTTTTTCGCTAAGAACAGAAAATATAATTCGGTTCTTGAGAGTTCATTGAATGCAAACAAAATTCCGGTTTCGGTTTATGAAAATCTTGTTTCTCAAATTCACAAAAATCTGCCGACACTTCATAGATTTCTAAAATTAAAAGCTAAAATGTTAGGTGTTGATCAGCTTCATTATTATGATTTGTATCCTCCTCTCGTTAAGTCGGTTGATTTTAAGTTTACAGTTGAGGAAGGGCAGAATCTTATTCTGGATGTTTTCAAACCGATGGGAGAAGAATACGTTTCAACCGTTAAGAAAGCTTTTAACGAAAGATGGATTGATTACGCTTCAACAGTTGGAAAAAGAAGCGGAGCTTATTCATCGGGTGCCGCTTATGATCATCATCCTTACATTCTAATGAACTGGACTGATGATTACGAATCTGTTTCAACGCTTGCTCATGAATTGGGTCATACAATGCACAGTTATTTTTCCAATAAGAGCCAGCCATTTGTTAATGCCCAGTATTCAACTTTTGTTGCAGAGATTGCTTCCACAATCAACGAGACATTATTGAATAATTATATGGTTCAGAAAGTTAAAACAGATGATGAAAAATTATATTTGCTCGGTTCTTATCTGGATTTACTAAAAGGAACAATTTACCGTCAAACTCAATTTGCGGAATTTGAATTAGAGCTGCACAAAAAAATTGAAAACGGAGAACCGCTTACAGGAGAAAGCATAAGCAAGATCTATTATGATATTGTAAAAAATTATTATGGAAATGATCTTGGCGCTTCTGTTGTTGATCCCTATATCGCTTACGAGTGGGCTTACATACCTCATTTTATAAATTATACATACTATGTTTATCAATATTCAACTTCGCTTATTTACGCTACAGCATTTGCAGAGAAGATTGTTAAAGAAGGACAACCTGCAGTTGATAAATTCTATAATATCTTAAAAGGCGGAAGTTCCGATTATCCGATTGAACTAATCAAGAAAGCGGGAATAGATCCGTTATCTTCTGAAGCATTCGATCTGACGATTGCTAAAATGAATAAAGTTATGGATCAGATTGAAGAGATAATTAGTAAGAAGAAATAGTTTAATTGAAAACCTTTCTTGGCGGTCTAGGTCCGTACCGTGACCGTATTACTTCACCATTCGTCAAGGAATGGTCCTTGACGGCAGGAAAATACATTTGTCATCGCGATCCCGATTCTGAGCGAAGCCGAAGAGTCGGGAGAAGCGATCTCATAAAAAATTAGATTGCTTCACCAATACTTCGTATGGATTCGCAATGACAACGTGGTCTTCGTTTGACCTTCAAGGTTTGCCATGTATTTCTTAATTTAGCCGAAGAAATTATCCGGAGATTATTTTGAATATTGAAGAAGTAAGAAAACTATTCCCTCATTTACAAACCGATCAAATCTATTTTAATCATGCTGCGCTCGGTCCGTGGTCCACTCTTGTTCTTGATCGTATTAAAGAATATATGGATGAAAGAAGCGGACTCAAAGTGATGAACTTTGAATCTTTTGTAAAATGGAATTTCAGTGCAAAAGAAAAATTAGCAAAACTTTTAGGAACGAGTACTACCAGATTATCCTGGGTAGATAATGTTGCCAACGGTATTAGCATTTTAGCGCAAGGATTAGATTGGAAGACGGGCGATAGAATAATTTTAAACGATATCGAATTCCCTTCGAATGTTTATCCATTCCTAAACTTAAAAAAGCACGGAGTTGAAGTTGATTTTGCTAAATCGCGGAATGGAATTGTAGATTTAGAAGATCTTGAAAAATTAATTACTCCCAGGACAAAACTCATTTCAATAAGTATGGTGCAGTTTCTTTCGGGTTACAAAGCCGATATTGATGCAATTGGTGATCTATGTAAACGGAAAGGAATAATTTTTTGTGTTGATGCAATTCAGGCGGTTGGCGCTGTTCATGTTGATCTAAAAAAATCTCCAATAGATTTTCTAACCGGAGGCACTCAAAAATGGTTAATGAGCAGTCAAGGTCTTTCATATTTTTATGTGACCGAGGAATTGCAAAATAAAATTGATCAAAAAAATGTGGGATGGACATCAGTGGAAGATCCTTGGAATCTATTGAACTATGATCTGACTTTGAGATCAAACGCGGAACGATTTCAAACCGGGACCTTAAATGCATTTGGTATAGCAATCTTTGATGCCGCACTTAACATCTTTAAGCAATTGAGAATTGAGAACCTGCCTGCCGGCAGGCAAGGTTGCGAATTGAAAATTTTCGAGAACACTAATTATTTTATTAATAAACTTTCTGAAATTGGAATTGAACCGTTGCTAAAAAATATTTCTAATGAACACCTTGCCGGAATTGTGACATTCAAACATGAAAAATCGAAAGAATTATTTTCTGAATTAGAGAAAAGAAAAATTTATTGTGCTGTCCGAGAAGGAATGATTCGCTTTTCTCCGCATTTTTATAACACAAAAGATGAGATTGAAAGAGTAATTAATGAGTTGAAAAACATTGTGGGATAAAAAAGCGGGGAGAAGAGCCAAAACCTAGGTTGGGGGGAGACCTAAGTCTCAGCCGCAACTCCCCAAAAATTTATTGTTCAGGGTTGTAACTTAATTCTATTTTAATATGGAAATCAGCGCCGCTGAATAATGTATATTTTACTTCGCCTATTGTACATTTATAATCTTCACCAACCATCTCACTAATTACTTTAGCAACTGCATTTTCAATAGAGCCAACACTAACAGCTTTCAATTTATTCTTAAGAATCTTATCAATATCAATCGTTTTTTCTTGACCGGAAGTCATTTCAAATCCCTTAAGATTTTCCTATAGGTAACAGTAAATGTTTAAAATCTAACTGCAATATAACTATCCTATAATAAATTTCAATAGCTCGTTAGTATTTTTTAACATTAATTTTTCATCATTTTTTGATTCCACATTTAAGCGAATTAAGGGTTCAGTATTGCTCATTCTTATATTAAAACGCCAATCGGGGTATTCTACGCTAAGGCCATCCAATTCATCAACAATTCCGCCTGTGTATTTTTCCTTGATTTCTCTAATTTTTTGAGCAGGATTGTTAATTGTAGAATTAATTTCTCCCGAACAAGGATATAAACGTATCATAGCGTCAAGAAGTTCCGAAAGTTTAGATTTTTCATCTGACATTAATTGCAGAATAAGTACAAAAGGAATTAATCCGCTATCGGAATAGAAGTTATCACGGAAATAATGATGTGCAGACATTTCCCCGCCGTAAATAGCATTTACTTCTCTCATTTTTTGTTTAATGAATGCATGTCCGCTTTGAGAAACAACAGCTTGACCACCGGCTTTTTTTACAACTTCGATCGTATTCCAAACGAGGCGGGGATCATGCACAATTTTTTCACCGGGATTTGTTTTTAAAATAGATTTTGCAAGTAAACCCACAATATAATATCCCTCGATAAAATTACCTTTTTCATCAAAGAAAAAACATCTATCATAATCGCCGTCCCAGGCAACGCCAAGATCAGCCCCGTGTTTTTTTATTGCATCAATTGTTGGTTGACGGTTCTCAGGTAAAAGAGGATTGGGAACACCATTGGGAAAATTTGAATCTGGTTCCGGAAAAACCTTTATCATTTTAATTGGTAAATATTTCTCCAGAGCATCCAGTGCCGGACCAACACAACCATTACCGGCATTAACAACAACTTTATATGGTTGGATTTTTTTTGCATCAAAAAATTTTGTGACTTTAGTTATAAAATCTTGCATAATATCTTTTTGAATAACTTTTCCTTTTTGAACTGAAATTTCACCGAGATCATTATTCAATATCATTTTTTCGATTTCGTTAAGACCGGAATCGTAACCCATCGGGACAGATCCATTCTTTACGAATTTTAGTCCGTTGTATTCCGGCGGATTGTGGCTTGCCGTAATCATTATTCCGCCATCGGCATTTAGGAAAGGAGTTCCGAAGTAGATCATTTCCGTTCCGCATAACCCAAGATCGATAACATCACAACCGGCATTGTTTAATCCTTTTGATAATGCTTCCGATAATTCAGGTGAAGATTTTCGTACATCTCTACCAATTACAACTGATTTTGCATCCAAATATTTAGCGAATGTTCTGCCTATCTTATAAGCAAGTTCTGTATTCAATTCACCTGGTACTTTGCCTCTGATATCATATGCTTTGAATGATGAAATTTTGTCCATTAATTCTCCGAGATGATTCTGAACTATTGTTAATCTAAAAATAAGTAAATCTGAATAAATTAACGGCAGCAGCGGATAAATTTTTGCATAGACAAGAACACTTTACCGACTTATTTTTCCAGCGCTTTTCTAAAAGGAGGTTGTCATCGAAATCAATTCTACAAAACCGTTAAAATTTACGCACTGCACAAATACAAAATGCAACTCCATATTTCCAATTTTACTTCATGAAAGTTTAAGTGATACGGATTTTCTTTGTCCTAACTGCGAGGGAAAATTACACACTCATCATATCGTTCAATGCAGTAGTTGCCAATCAATAGTAAACTTTCTTGATCTTGATAATGGGGAAGAGCCAATCGTCTTTTATGTGAAAAAATGTCTGCATTGTAATGGCACTGAAGAAGACGAAAAGCGGTTACAGTTTTTCTGTTTCCCGGATATCATGCTCTAAAACTAAACCGCACAAAAATATTAATAATTTTTTTCTTGCGAACTTACTAAAAATATTATATGTTGCACCATCAAATGTTACAACATTATTACTAATTCGTGATAAATTTATAAACTAAACAGAAAGGTTAAAATGCAACATCTTCGTTATGCAGTAATTCTTGTCTTATTGGCTGTTTTATCATTAAATGCCCAAACTAAATGGACTACTGATAAGGCACATTCAAAAGCTCAATTTACAGTAACACACCTTGTTATCTCCGAGGTTACGGGACAGTTTAAATCCTTTGATGTAAATGTTCAATCATCAAAAGATGATTTTTCAGATGCTACAATTGATTTCTCGACTGACATTGCAAGTATTGATACAGATAATGATAAAAGAGATGCCCACTTAAAATCGGATGATTTCTTCAACGCAGAAAAATTTCCTAAAATGACTTTTAAGGGGAAATCACTGAAAAAGATTGACGGGAAAAATTATAAACTTGTCGGTGATCTTACTATTAGAGATATAACAAAAGAAATTACTCTTGATGTAGTTTATAATGGAACAGTTCAGGCATGGGGACAAACAAAAGCCGGTTTCAAAATTAAAGGTGAAGTTAATAGATTTGATTATAATCTGAGATGGAATACTCTAATCGAATCTGGTGGGTCGGTTGTAGGCAAAACAGTTTTTATAACAATTGATCTTCAATTACAGAAATCTTAATGAAACTCGAACAAGAGATAAAGCAACCAAAATTTAGAAATGAATTTCATAAGCTGGCAGTAAATATTTTATATACTAACGGCTGGCTTATGAATTTATACTCAACTCTTTTTTCTAAATATGATATTACAAGCAATCAATTTAACATTCTTCGAATACTTCGCGGACAATACCCAAATCCCGCTACCGTAAACTTGTTAAAAGAAAGAATGCTCGATAAAATGTCTGATGCATCACGGCTTGTTGAACGGCTGCGATTAAAAGGATTTATTAAACGCGAACTTAAACCGAATGACCGTAGATGTGTTGATGTTGTGATTACAGATAAAGGGTTACATCTTCTAAAAGAAATAGATAAGCTAAATGATAAACATGATTCATTCCTTAAAAACTTATCTGAAAGCGAAGCCAAAAAATTAAATAGTTTATTGGATAAACTCCGCGATTGAAAAATGACTTTTCATTGATAAACTAGCCCTCTAAAAGAGGGCTTTTTTATTTTAACATAATTTAACTATTCCACTCTGCTACTTAATTGGTTCTAAAAACGCTACATCTTATTTTTGAATGCATTCATCTTTATATAAATAACTCAGGTGTTACTATGAAAAAATCATTATCTCTTCAAAAATTATCAATTGTTTCTTTACTATTTGTTTTTGTCTTTGCGTTTCAATTAAGCGCACAAGTAATCAATCAAGATACAGTCAAATCTCAAAAACTTGATACTGGAAAAATGTGGACATTCGAGTTTCCGCCGTTTGATTATTTAGAAAAAACTTACGGCTTTAAGGCAACACAAGAATGGTTTGACGATGTTCGCTTATCCGCACTTCGCATTCCAGGATGTACCGCATCTTTTGTTTCCGAAGATGGTTTGATAATGACCAACAATCATTGTTCTAAAGGCACAAGGAGGCAAGTTCAAAAAGAAGGTGAAGATCTTGCAAGCACATCTTTCTTTGCACCAACTTTAGCAGATGAAAGAAAAGTACCAAACTATACTGCCGAACAGTTGGTGATGTTGAAAGATGTTACAAAAGAAGTTTTATCTGCTCTGCAAAACGGAAAAGATGAGAAAGAAAAAATTGCTCTTCGCGATGAAAAGATGAAAGAATTAAAAGATCAATATGAAAAAGAAACTAAATTAAAATGTGATGTAATTTCTTACTATAACGGAAGTTTATTCTTCGTACAAGGATTCAAAACTTATAATGATGTTCGTTTAGTATTCCAACCTGAAGAACAAATTGCTTCTTACGGCGGCGATCCGGATAATTTTACTTATCCTCGATATGATCTCGATTGCACTTTCTTAAGAATCTACGGTGATGACGGAAAACCGATCAAATCAGAACATTATTTTAAATGGAGTCAGAACGGTGCTGCTAATGGAGAATTGGTTTTTACAGTTGGAAATCCGGGTTCTACAAACAGATTGAGAACAGTTGCTCAATTAGAATATTTGCGCGACATTCAATATAGAAATAGTGCTTACTTATCAGATAATATTTACAATCGTCTGGAACAACTTAAATCCGTGAGTCCGAAAAATGCAGATGAATATGAAAGAGCGCGTTTAGCATTCAGCAACGGATGGAAGAGCACAGTTAATACTTATAAAGCATTAAACGATCCTTACCTATTAGCACGTAAAAAAGATTTTGAAAAGAAACTTCAAAAAGTTGTTTTCAATGATCCGGAATTAAATAAACAATACGGACATGTTTGGAAGACAATCGAAACAACACGTAATGAACTTAGAAAAATTGAACCAAAGCTGGCAGCTTACTCTATCAATCCTCAAAATACCCAATATTTTTCGCGTTACTTACAAATAGCAAATGCTCTCGTTTCATATGCAAAGTATCAAATGCTTCCTGAAGAGAAAAAGAAAGAGTTGGCGGCTCAAAGCCAGAGAGCAGGCGGATTTGGCGGCGGGCAGAGAGGTGGCGGAAATCAACAACCAGGATTTAGAGATAACTTATATCCCGATAATTTTGACAGCATCCTCGAAGAAGCAAAACTCGAAATCAATATTGATTATATAACAATGAATCTTGGCAAGAACGATGCGGCAGTTGTAAAAATATTTGGATCTAAAGCCGGAAAAGATGCCGCAAAAAGTTTGATCGCAAAATCACTTTTCAAGGATAAAACAACTGTACAAGAACTTTTCAAGAAAACTCCTGAAGAAATACTTGCGCTTGATGATCCATTCATACAATTCTATGCAAGAAGTTATGACCAGCTCGAACTATTGAGAACTCAGCAAAGAGAAATTATGGATACCGAGAATATTGCATTCGGATTGTTGGGACAGATTTTATACAAAACTTACGGCACATCAATTACGCCTGATGCCAACAGGACATTAAGGATAAGCGATGGAATAATGAAAGGATACGATTACAACGGAACAATTGCACCGGTTAAATCAACTTATTTCGGTTTGTATGATAGATTTTTCGGGTTCGAAGGAAAATATCCGTTCAATCTTCCCACAAGATGGCAAACGGTTCCCAAAGACTTTGAGTTAAATACTCCATTTAATTTTGTTGCTACGAATGACATCGTGGGTGGTAACTCCGGTAGTGCAGTAATTAACAAAAACGCAGAAGTAATTGGTCTTGCTTTTGACGGCAACATAGAAAGCTTACAAGGCAACTTTATTTATTTGCCGACATACAATAGAACCGTTGCAGTAGATTCAAAAGGAATGTACGAAGCAATAAAGAAAGTTTATAAATTCGACCGTCTTGCAGATGAATTAAAAGATGGAAAGATGAAATGAGAGTTTAGTAGTTAGAAGTTAATACATAGAATAAGGCTGTTTCATAAGTGAATTATACTCCCTGTCATTGCGATCCCGACTTTAGTCAGGAGAAGCAATCTTAAGTAAATATGTGAAAATATTATAAGATTGCTTCGTCTCCGGCTACCGCCGGATACTCGCAATGACATTTTTCAAACTTTTGAGGAGGCCTCTTTATAAAATGAAACTTTTTTGCTATAAATTTGTTTTTAGAAGGTGAATAGATTTTGAAAGAAAGTGTATAAATGCAATCCGATGTTACTGTTGTTTCACCGTGTAATAATAATTGTATTATGAATCCAACTACTAATTATTGTAATGGATGTTTTAGAACCATAGAAGAAATTATTCATTGGTCGTTTATTTCTTCTAATGAAAAGAATGAAATATTACAAATTGTAGAGAATAGAAAGGAGTCTCTGAAGAAAGAAAAGAATTAGTAAGTCACCTTACGTAAAATTGACATTCTGAACGGAGTGAAGAATCGCGACACCTCGATTTCAAACTGTTTTGAGATATTTCGCTCCGCTCAATATGACAATTACAATACTTTGCGTAAGGTGATTTTGTAATTAACTTTTTGTTGACTGCTGATTGCCGACAACTGAAAGCTTCCTCTCGTAAGCAAGATCCACAATTATCTTCAAAGTTTTTTTGTATGAATACCCAGCATGTTTGGCAGAACGCATAAATCCAGCACCTTCCTGCAGATCAGGATTGGGATTAACCTCAAGCACATAAAGTTTGTTATCTTCATTTGAAAGACGCATATCAACACGGGCATAATCGCGGCATCCAACAGTACGGAAACATTGCAGTGCCATGTTTTCGGCTTCGGTCCGGGTTTCATCAGGTAATTGTGCCGGACAGATAGGAATTGTTTTATGATATGCCTCATGCTGAGGATCCCACTTAGCCTGAAAACTTACTATCGGATGTAAATTATCCGGCATATTTGAAAAATCTATTTCACTGATAGGAAGAACTTTTGGATCTTTATCACCAAAAACTGCAACATTTAATTCTCTGCCCAGTATAAATTCCTCAACGAGAGCAGCTTGATTGAAAGAATTGAAAACATATTCAACTCGTTTCTTAAGAGTTTCTACATTATATACAATTGCATTGTCATCAATTCCCACACTTGCATCTTCCAGTGCCGGTTTAACAATAAGAGGATAACGCAAACCCAAGCGGAATGAACGCTCCATGTTCTTGATAATTTTATATCGCGGCGTACGGATGCCGAGAGAACTTAATATTCTTTTTGTAAGAGTTTTATTTTGGCATGTTCCAAGAGCCATAGGAGGCGCACCGGTATACGCGATACCAAGTAATTCCAATATTCCAGTAAAACTCATTTCCAATCTTGGCTGATCTTTGAAAAGCTCAACCAGATTAAAAACGACATCCGGTTTATTCTTTTCATAATCTTTAATGAATAGCTGGAGGTTATCCAAAATATTAAGCGTATAAGCTTCATAACCGGCTTTAATAAGGGATTTAGCAATATACTCATACTCGGAAATAGGGTTATTCTCACCCATTCCAAATACCGGTCTGAATTCCAAATCCTTTGTTCGAACCTTTTTGGATTGATAAATCTCGGGGTAAACCTCATTGAACACGACAGCGACTTTCATTTCATCCTATTTTTTTTAGCAAACTAAACAAAATTGTTTTGCATATCAAAAGTTTTGTTATTTTTGCCCCACATATGATAAGAGAGGATTTAGTAAAATGAGTTTTTATCCGCAGCCTAACAAATATCAATGCGGGCCATTTGCGTTGAAATATGCTCTTGTTATGTTAGGTGTTTTCAAAGATGAAGGGCAGATCGGAGAATTTGCCGGAAGTACATGGTGGGCAGGTACAGATGAATTTGGTCTTGCACGTGCCGCAAGAAGATTCAACAGCAGAATGAAACATTTTCAATCCAGCAACCCCGATGATGCACGCCGTATGTTAATTCAACATTTAAAGAAAGGTTATCCGTGTATACTAAGTGTAAAAAATTGGGAACATTGGTGCACGGTTGTAAGTTATCAAAAGGGAAAGTTTGTTGTAATTGACAGCGAACTTGATAAAGTTGTTTCGGTACAAACTACAACAAAACTTTTACGCAGATGGAAATATGTAGAAGAAGAAACCGGAATTATTAGTTATGACGGTTACGCATTGATTCCGAAATTCAAGGCAATTACGCATGCGCAATTCACACCGGAAAAAGCTAAACTGCTTATGTATGATAAGAATGAAGATATCGCCAACAAATGGGATCAATACACTAATGACTTAATAAATATTTGCAAACCGCGAACTAAGCTAAGTCAAAATATTATTACCTTTTCAGAATTTCTCCGCCGCAACGAACAAAACTTGATTAAACGTGTTGCTAACTGGCACGGCGAACCGACATATTCCGAACTCAAAAAAATATTATCTAACATGAAGTTCATTGCAGATGTTTATGATTTTATCATTCCAGAAGATGAAGAGAAGCGTGCGGCGATTGATATCGCATCTCTACTGATGATGTATTCTTGCGGTAAGTATGGAATGAATCCGATTTATTAATTGAGAATTGAAAATTGAGAATTGCGAATTACAACTTTCAACTGACTACTGACTAATAATATGAACCGTCATCCAAAAATATTTCAAAGAGAAAACTCAGCTTTACTAGTTATTGATATTCAAGAAAAACTTCTTCCTGTTATTTACGAAAGTGAACGTGTTGTTGATAATGCTGTTAAACTTATTAACGGATTCAAGATTTTAAATTTGCCCATTTACTTTACCGAGCAATATCCGAAAGGATTAGGTACTACCGAAACGCGAATTAAATCAGCGCTGGAAGAAAGAAGCGCAATCCATAAAATGTCGTTCAGTTGTTTTGGCGCAGGCAATTTGTTTGAAGAGTTGAAAAGTAAAAATATTCAGCAAGTTGTTGTCTGCGGAATTGAATCTCATGTGTGCGTAATGCAAACAGCACTCGATTTAATTGCAAATGATTTTCAAGTTCAAATAGCATCAGATGCAATTTCTTCCCGCCGTAAATTTGATTATGAAATTGCCCTCGAAAGAATGAGAGCGAACTGTGCGGAGATTACATTAACGGAATCAATTTTATTTGAGATTCTTAACATTTGCGGAACGGATGAGTTTAAGGCGATATCAAAATTAGTTAAGTGATCACTTCAAAGATTTTTTAGGGTATTCGAACAAAATAATTTCTCCGCAGTTTCTCTCAACTTCGCTCCATGAATTTACTTTTAATTCTATTCCTACAACGGCACAAGTCGGAATCTCCGGCAGAAACTTATTACCAAGAAGGTTTGCAATACTGGATAAACCAGGATTATGCCCGAAGAGCATTACAGTTTTATTCTCATTTTTTATTTCTCGTATAGTTGTTATTAAATCATGCATTGCCGCTTCATAAATTCTTTCATCACGTATGATTTCATTTTTATCGTAATCGAATTCATCGGCAAATATTTCAGCAGTAGATAAAGCCCGTGCAGCAGAACTGGAAATGATCAAATCCGGAATAATATTTTTTCCTTTAATCAATTTAGCCATCAAGGGAGAGTCTTTTAATCCCCGGGAATTCAATGTTCTTTGAAAGTCCGATAGACTTGGATCCTCCCAGCTTGATTTAGCATGGCGGATAAGATAAAGTGTTTTTGTAATTGGCATATTTAGGGCTGAATGAAAAGTTAATAAGTATTATTTGTGATTCGTTGTAGTTGTTCATTAAGCAAAAGAAGGGTTTCGTTCTTTTGATCATTGAAATTTCTTTGTGCGTAATCCGTATAAAAATTTTGATTTTTTACAAAATCAATTGTTTTTACTAACCAATCATACTCACTAAGTTTATGTCCAAGATAATTTTCATACTCAACTCTATATCTATCATTCCGGTTAAAGAATAATTCTTGACCTAAATGAAAAAGATCCGCATCGCACAATATTTTTTCAAGTTTATTTTTTGGTTTTTGCGGGACTTTAGTTGCCAGAATAGCCCCGATAATTATTTCAATCTTATCGGAAGGATATTGTAATTCAGTTAAAAATGTTCTTGCATATTCAATGCTTATTTTTTCGTGTCCATCGGTCTTCTCGATATAACCAACATCATGGAACCATGCGGCTATTTGGATCATTTCAAGTTCGTCTTCAGAAAGTTTTTCGCCAATCCCGATTTCGATTGCTGATTGAACGACTTCTCTTGTATGATTTACATCGTGATAAAAATTTTCGACTGGAGTTCTTGTAGTAAGGATAGACAAAACATAAGTCCGGGTACTATCCAAATAGGATTTTAACATTGATCCGCTTTCTATTTTCTTATAAGCAATTTAAGAAAATATAAATAAGTGTAGAATAAAATTGTTGGTTGATTCTTCTTCATGTGATATAAAATGATTTGTCTATTTTTAAATATTGTATGCGGAATTGAAACAATTTCTTCAATGGCAAAAAGGAAATTTAATATTGATGAAGTAATCATAATTGAAAATTTGAAAATACTGCAGTGTAATATCAACAATTATGGGTAAAGTAATTTGCGGCTAAATAGAAACACTTAATGATTGCACTCAACTTCCTGTTGATGAGAAGCAGTTGGGTAAGAAAACTTTGGACTGATATATGGTATTCCTAAATTCAAACCACGTAGTATAAAAAGCAAAGCAAGAATCACAGTCAAAACTGGACTTAGTTTGTTGATTCGACGACGAATATTTTGATTAACAATTTTTCCTAGAATAGATGCCGCAAACATTATGGGAAAGGTACCTAATCCGAACAGAGCCATATAAGCTGCACCGTGCAGCCAATCTGTTGTTGAAACTGCACCGGCAATACCAACATAAACAAAACCGCAAGGAAGTAATCCGTTGAGCAATCCAATTATTAGCAGAGAAGAAATAGATCTCTTGGAGATTAGAATGGCAAAGCGTGATATAAGAAATGTTTTTATCCTTTTGTAGAAAGTTGTATCAAAGATTTTTGATTTCCATTTTCTTGGAAGAAGAACGGTAACTATAATTATTGAACCTAAAAAGATGGAAAGATTCTGTTGCAGTCCGAAAAGAATTAACCGGCTTCCAAATAAACCGAATAAAGCACCCATTAATGAATATGTTATGATTCTGCCGAAATTATAAAGAACTCGACCGGCTAAAACTTTGAATTGTGTTTCACCTAAGACAGGAAGCGCAACAGCTATTGGTCCGCACATCCCGACGCAGTGTACGCTGCCAAGTAATCCTACAATAAATCCGGTCCAGATTTCCATTAGTTTATCATTACAATTTTTTTATCCAAAAATGAATTGCCTTTCCCGTTCCAATCTACTTTTACTCTCCACAATCCTTTTATAAAGTTTTTTGTCGGAATAGATTGAACTGAAGACGAATCGGCTTCAATATCTATTGTAAAATCTCTCGAATCATCCGATGGACGGTAAAAATAAATCTTTCCATTAAGCTCTGTTGATTTAAATAATTTTGGAAAGTTAAAAATTATTGAGTTTTGTTCTACAATAATATCGAGCTGTTCCGGAAGCTCTTCAGTTCGCTTCATCTTATCAATTTCATCCTGATATTTAATTCCTTTAGCATAATAATCTTTCGATTCCAGAATTACATCCTGATTCATAAAAATTATAACCATTATTAGTGTGCCTATTAAGAAAAGAATATAAACTGCAGCTATTCCAAATCCCCAGTTTAATTTTAATTTCATCAGTTAACCTTTCCTAAGAACGAAGTTTGAATAATATCGAGAATCTTTCCGTTTGATTTAACAGCAATCATCAAAGGAGTTTTTAAATATTTAATTTCTGATTTCGGAAGTATTACAAAAAACTTTGCTTCGGTTACTCCTTGCGGTTCAACAATTAGATCTTTTCCTATCAGTTTTATTTCTGCGGACTTGATATTTTCAATCTCAAGATTTGCCGGCAGAATATTGAATGATTTGTTCACAATTTTCAGATCATAAATATTACTGATCTTTCCATCCGGCAATTCTTGGAATAACATTCCCGGTGCTCGCAAAATACTTAGCTCAACTTCCGAACGGCTGATCAATAAAAATAAAATTAATACGGTTAGAACAAAAAGAACAACTGTATAACCAATAACACGCGGAGTAAATATTTTTTGTTCTTCCGTTTCAATTCCATTCTTTGAAATATAACGGATTAATCCTTTCGGACGTTTAACTTTCACCATTACATCGTCGCATGCATCAATACATGCAGTACAATTAACACACTCGAGTTGAGTCCCGTTTCTGATATCTATACCGGTAGGGCAGACATCAATGCAAAGACCGCAATCAATGCAGTCGCCTAAATCATTAACTGCATCTTTTTTTATCTTTCCTCTCGTTTCGCCCCGTTTGTAATCGTAATGAATTACGATTGAATTTTGATCGAGCATAACACCCTGCAGTCTTCCGTATGGACAGACTAATGTACAAACTTGTTCGCGGAATGAAGCAAAAACAAAATAAAATATTCCGGAGAAGATCAGAACTGCAAGGAAAGTTGCAAAGTGTTCAGGGGGTGTATCTTTTATGTATTGATAAAGCTTTTCAACACCTATGAAATATGATAGAAAAGTATTTGCGATAAGAAATGAAATGGTGAAAAAGATTATTTGCTTTGATGTATTCTTAAAAATTTTCTTTGCAGTCCAAGATGATTCTCTAAAAGCACGCTGTTTATTTGCGTCGCCTTCGATAAAGTATTCAATCTTTCTAAAAACCATTTCCAAAAAAATAGTTTGCGGGCAGATCCACCCGCAGAACAATCTTCCGTAAACAACCGTGAACAGAAATATGGAAACGATAAATGCTATCATTGTAAGCGCAAACAAATGAAGGTCGTGTGGTCCGAACGGAATACCAAAAATTATGAAATGTCTTTCTAATACATTGAAAATTATAAAGGGATGACCATTGATTTTTACAAATGGTGCACCAAATAAAAATGCAAGAAGAAAATATGTTAATATCGTTCGCGCAGTATAAAATTTCCCGGAAGGTTTTTTAGGATAGATCCATTTCCGTTTTCCTTCTTGTGTAACAGTTGTAAGCGTATCACGGAACGATTCTTCTTGGAATTGTGTATTCATCATTTAATTGTGAGACGCCATAAATGGCGTCTCTACTTTAATCGAAAAAGCCCTTCCCTTTGGGAAGGGTAGGGATGGGCTTTTATTTTATCGAATCTGCTTTTTGTTCTTCCCGCTTTGTTCCTTCCGGAGCTTTAGGGTTAGCAGGTTTTGTTCCATGTAAAGAGATTATATAACTAGCAACTTGCTGCATTTTATTAGGATCAAGTTGTGTCTGCCAGGCAATCATTCCTTTTACAATAACTCCATATTTAATTGTCTTAAATATATTTTTAATTCCATCGCCGTGAATAAAATAATCATCAGTTAAATTTGGACCAACAAGCCCACCGCCATCAATTGCGTGACAAGATATACAGTTCTTTTGAAAGATGGTTTTACCTTCTGATAGACCTGCGGCATCTGTAAGAAGAGTTACATTCTCTTCGTTTAGGAACGTTCCGGATTTAATCATAATTTCTCTTTCAAGAGCGGCTTGCTGAATTTCCATTTTGTACTCGGTTGCTTGAATTTGTCCATCTCCAAAAACGTGAAAAACGAGCATGTAAATTATTCCCCAAACAATTGTTCCGTAAAAAAGAAAATTAAACCATGGCGGTACTTTGTTATCAAGTTCACGTATTCCGTCAAAGTCATGATGGGAAAGTATATCCTTTTCTTTTTCGAGCGGTGTTAAGTGTGTGATCCAAACGAAAAACTTATGCATTGGCTCTAAAAAAGTTTTTCCTTTAACATCATTCTTCTCGGAGTATACAACCGCAAGCCAAAGGACGAAAGCAATAACTAAAATTGTTATTATAAGCATGATCTGAACTACTGCATCTAATTTATCGCCGGAGGATGCAGCAGAGATCGGTTGACTTGTGAGTGTGAATAGAATTAGCAGAAACGAAAACCAAATTTTATTTTTCAATTTCATTTTATATCTCTGAATTATTTTGAAATTTTATCCCTTCTGGATTATTATCGAAATTTGTTTCGAGCGGAAGGTTTTCCATTTGAGTTAGATATTTTTTATCAAGTCTGAAAACCCAAACTAATGCAGCAGCAAAAAAAATAAAAAAAGTTATTAGTGAAATAATCGGATAAACTGCAATCCCTTCTATTCTGCTTATATGTTCAGAAAGCATCTTGATCCTCTATTTGATAATTGCTTGATTTACTTTTATATCTGTCCCGAGCCTCTGTAAGTAAGCGATGAGTGCTATAATATCTTTATCCGATTCAGCAGGAATTCCGTTATTAATCAAATCCTTTGTAATCTCATTAGCTTGTTTTTCCAAATCTTGATTAGCAAAATCTTCATAACCTTTTTCATAGGGAACACCGAGCGTTCTCATGGCATTAATCTTTGCCGGGGTTGTTGTAATATCCAACGTCTGTGTTAAGAGCCATGGATAACGGGGCATTATTGAACCCGGCGACATTTGCTGCGGATCTTCTAAATGTAAGTAGTGCCATACGTTCGGATATTTCTTCCCAACTCTTGCCAAATCCGGTCCGGTTCTTTTTGATCCCCATAAAAACGGATGATCATAAACGTACTCACCGGCTTTCGAATATTCACCGTAGCGTTCTGTTTCAGATCTAAACGGTCGCACTAATTGTGAATGGCATGACACACATCCTTCGCGAATGTAAATATCGCGTCCTTGCAATTCAAGTGGAGAATAAGGTTTAACCGCGGCTATTGTTGGAATGTTAGATTTGATTAAAAATGTCGGAACTATTTCTACCAATCCGCCGATGAGAATAACAACAAGTGAAAGTAGAGCAAATTTAACCGGTCTCTTTTCTAGCCAACGGTGAATTGCTCCTCTTTTTAATTTATCATCATCTTTTTCATAAGGCGCCGCTTCTGCTTCTTCATTACTAATGAACTTACCATTCTTTGCAGTCTTCATTAAATTATATACAAGTATGAACATTCCTAAGAAATATAGCAGTCCTCCGAATGAGCGGATGATGTGCATCGGAATAATTTGAAGAGTAGTTTCTAAAAAATTTGGATATTGAAGAACTCCGAGCGGAGTAAATTGTTTCCACATTAATGATTGAGCAATACCCGACCAATACATAGGCACTGCGTAAAAAACTATACCGAGAGTTGAAATCCAAAAGTGAGAATTTGCTAACTTCTTGGAGAACAATTCCGTACCCCACATTTTGGGAACCATCCAATAAAGAATTCCGAATGCAAGCATTCCGTTCCAGCCAAGTGCACCAACGTGAACGTGTGCGATAGTCCAATCCGTAAAGTGAGAAATTGCATTTACACTTTTAAGAGAAAGCATCGGACCTTCAAAAGTTGCCATGCCATAAGCCGTTAACGCAACAACCATAAATTTTAAGATCGGATCCTCACGAACACGATCCCATGCACCTCTAAGGGTTAATAAGCCGTTAAGCATTCCACCCCAAGACGGCGCAATGAGCATAATTGAAAAAACTGTTCCTAACGATTGTGCCCAATCTGGCAAAGCTGAATAGAGAAGATGATGAGGACCAGCCCAGATGTAAAGAAATATTAATGACCAAAAATGAAGTATGGATAATCTATAAGAATAAACTGGACGATTAGCCGCTTTGGGAAGGAAGTAATACATCAATCCAAGGAAAGGAGTTGTTAAGAAGAATGCAACTGCGTTATGTCCGTACCACCATTGAACTAATGCATCCTGAACTCCCGCATACACAGGATAACTTTTGAATAAACCGACGGGAATTTCGATCGAGTTTACGACATGAAGAACGGTTATTGTTACAAATGTTGCAATGTAAAACCAAACTGCAACGTAAATATGTTTTTCGCGTCGTTTAATAATTGTACCGAACATATTTGCGCCGAACGATAGCCATACAATAGCGATCATTAGATCAATAGGCCATTCAAGTTCCGCATATTCTTTGCTGGTAGTAATTCCAAGAGGTAAAGAAATTGCTGCAGCAAGAATAATTAACTGCCACCCCCAAAAATGAAATTGGCTAAGTTTATCATTCCACATTCTTGCTTTTACAACTCTTTGCAATGAATAATAAACACCGGCAAAAATTATATTTCCTACAAACGCAAAGATTACAGAATTTGTATGCAAGGGGCGTAACCTTCCAAAAGTCATCCAGGCAATGCCAAGATTTAATTCGGGGATATAAAGTTGAATCGCTATAATTAAACCGACAAGCATTCCAACAATTGCAAATGTTACTGCGGCAATCATAAATAGTTTGACGATCTGATTATCGTAACTGAATTTTTCAACACGCATTAACGACTCCTGTATTTATGTATAAACTTTTTTTTCTAAGAAATCAGAAGACAGAAATCAGAATTCAGAATTATTCTTTACTACTGATTTCTTATTTCTGTCTTCTGATTTCTTCTCTTCCTCAAATAATATTCTAACTGATGGAGTGTACTTATCATCATACTGTCCGCTCTTTACAGCCCACAAATATGCAATTAAGAATCCCGTAGCAACTAATAAACTTGCGCCGATTAAGACAACGATTACAGACATTAAATTAATCCTCGACGTTTAGCAAAAACATTTGTTAGAACAGTTGTGAACACCACTGCCGATATGGAGCTTAACGGCATAAGTATCGCCGCAATTAATGGTGAAAGCGTTCCTTGAAAAGCGAATCCCAATCCAATTAAATTGTAAACCAAAGATAATATAAAACTTGAAAAAATGATTTTCATGCTCGATTTGGAAAACTTAATAAAATCTTTGAAGAGATAGAAAGATTTCGAATCTATGATGCCGTCACATGCCGGCGAAAAATTATTTGTATTATCAGAAACTGAAATACCGACATCGCTTTGTTTAAGAGCGCCTGCATCGTTAAGCCCATCCCCAATCATTAATACTTTCTTCCCGCTTTCCTGAAGCCGCAAAATAAAATCTAATTTGTTCTGTGGCGATTGTCTGAAATGCAGTTCATTATCTGCTCCGAAATAATTTCTCAGCTTTTCTTTTTCACCTTCATTATCTCCGGATAGGAGAGCAAGTTCGTAGTTGTGTTCAAGTTCTGAAATTGTTTCATTCAATCCGCCCCGGTATTTATTTGTAATATTGAAATAACCTTTTGTTTTTCCATTAATAGAAAGAAAAACTTTTGTTGAAAGCTCATCATCGGCTTGTTCCGGTTTTTCATTTATAAAAATATTTGATCCTAATTTGATTTCGTTACCATGAATTACTGCATAAATACCTTTGCCGGTCTGTTCATCATACAGATCAATGTTTTTTATGATCTTAGAATCAGTGAAATTAAAAATTGCTGTGCTTAATGGATGAGCTGAATTTCTAACAACGGATTTAACGAATGTTTTTTCATCGTCGTTTAATTTCTCACCGATAAACTCAACACTTGATGAATTATTCTCCGTAATTGTTCCGGTCTTATCAAAAACAATTGTGTTTACAGCGGCAAGCTTTTCGATGATGAAAGTATTCTTTAAATAAAATTTATTCTTGCCAAAGATTCGCAAAGTGTTGCCAAGTGCAAACGGTGTGGAAAGAGCAAGAGCGCATGGACATGCAACGATTAAAACAGCGGTAAAAGCATTGAAAGCAAGTGTAGAGTTGTTTTGCCAAATCAATGCCGCAATTACAGCGAGTGCTATTATGGTTATTGTAAAATATTTACTGACTGTATTTGCAAAAGATGTTATTCTTGATTCTTGCTCATGTTCTAGATCTTTTCTGAATGCTTTGTTATTCCAAAGTTGAGTTAGATAACTCTGCGATACAACTTTAATTGTTTCAACTTCAATTGCACTGCCGATCTGTTTTCCTCCTGCATAGATCATTTCTCCGTTTACTCTGCTTATCGGCATTGATTCGCCGGTAACAAATCCGTAATCAATATTTGCGTTTCCTTTAATTAGAATTGAATCCGCAGGTATTAATTCGTTGTTACGGATTATTAAGCGATCACCAATATTTAATTTTTCTACCGGAATAGTCGTTTCATTTTTGCCTTTTTGAATTGTAACAGCTATCGGGAAATATGATTTGTAATTACGTTCGAAGTTAAGTGTCTCATAAGTTTTATTCTGGAATAGTTTTCCGATGAGAAGAAAAAATACTAATCCGGAAAGAGAATCGAGATAACCGGCACCATGCATAAAAACGATTTCTATAATACTTCGTAAAAAGAGTGCGGCAATTCCTAATGCAAGAGGAACATTTATGTTAACAAATTTTTTCTTTAACCCTTTCCATGCCGAGATGAAATAATAACTGCTGCTGTAGAAAAATACCGGCAGGGAGAGAAGTATATTTAAATAAGCAAAAATTCTTTTCAGTTCATCATGTCCGGAAACATCAATTGATAAATATTCCGGAAAACTGAGAAGCATTATATTTCCGAAACAAAATCCTGCTATACCGATTTTATAATAAAGATTTTTGTAAATGCTCTTGTTTTTTTTTTCTTTACGTTCTTCAAGATTCAACTGTGGTTCGTAACCGATCGAATCGAGCAGTTCAACAATTTCTTTGAGAGAAGTTTTTTCATCTTGAAATGAAATAAAAACTTTCTTCTGAAGAAAATTTACCTTCGAAGAAATAATTCCCGCATTAAGTTTATATAAATTTTCGAGAATCCAAATGCACGAACTGCAATGCATCTGTGGAATATCAAAAGTTAACCGGGTTCTTTTTCCGTCGGTAAAATCAATTAGTTTAAGTTTTAAATCTTCGTCGTTAAGGAAAGCATAATTGCGTTTGATGTGATGTTTTTGTGTAATGCCGGGATTTTGATCTATAGAATAATAATTACAGAGATTACTGTTATTAAGAATTTCATAAACCGTTTTGCATCCGTTACAGCAAAATATCTTTTCTTCAAGGTGAATAATTTCATCGGGACATTCATCACCGCAGTGAAAGCAAAAATATTTTGTATCGGTCTTCCTTTCGAGAGTTTCTAGTTGTTTCAACAGTTTATTAAAATTATTATGAATGGTTAAAGTTCACTTCTAAATTAAAAAAATATAGATTGTTTATCGAATTAAATTTGAATTCAATTTATATTAACTTTGCAAAAACTTTTTGAGGAAATAATGGAATCGTTAAAAGGAAAAACTGTTTTTATAACAGGCGTAACTTCGGGAATTGGAAAATCGTGTACTTATGCTTTTGCAAATGAAGGAGCAAATCTTATTATAAGTGCAAGACGATTTAATCTTGTTAAAGAAATTGCAGATGATATCAGCAATAAGTACAGTGTGAATGTTCATCCAATAAAATTAGATGTAAGTAAACGTGATGAAGTGAATAATGCGGTTAGTTCTCTTCCGGCAGAGTTTAAGAAAATTGATATTATCATAAACAATGCAGGACTTGGACGCGGGCTAAACAAATTTTACGAAGACAATCCGGATGGCTGGGAGGAAATGATAGACACCAATGTTAAAGGATTACTTTATGTTACAAATGCAATTCTTCCACAGATGGTTGAAAGAAAAAGCGGGCACATCATTAATATTGGTTCTATAGCCGGCAGAGAAGCTTATCCTAAAGGAGCGGTTTATTGTGCAACTAAACATGCTGTTGATGCGATTACACGTTCGCTGAGAATGGATCTTATTGATAAAAATATTCGTGTTAGTACAATAGATCCGGGATTAGTTGAAACCGGTTTCAGCAAAGTAAGATTCTATGGTGATGAAGAGAAAGCTAAGAATGCTTATAAAGGACTGAAACCTTTAACAGGCGATGACGTTGCCGAAGCAGTTGTATTTACAGCAACACGTTCAGAACACTTTAATGTTGCCCAGATGATTTTATTTCCAACTGCTCAGGCATCAACAACAATATTTCACAAAGAGGGCTGTAATTATTTTTATAAACCTTAAATAAAGCATTATCCATATACGAATCTGCGGAAAGTCTTTGATTTTTTCCGTATATTCACAGTAGAAAATCTTGTCTTCAATTATTCTATTCAAAGTTTTATCCATATACGGTAAAAATAGGAGGTACATATGAGCAGCGTACAGCCTAAGGCCGATTCTAAAACTCAGTTAATGTGGATCAATCAACGTAACAGAACTCAAAAGCTAGGCAGGAAAATTATTACAGACAACCAAGAAGGAATTGCTTTTGTTACAGATTTTTCTTCACCAGCTGATTACAATCAACGATCTCAAGCTTTTACAATTAGACCGGAAAAGTTGGAAAAGAAAAGTAGACGGCTTTCTTATACTTCTGAGAATTGGATCGGGTAATTAAAAAATGAATGATGAATAACCTCTTTACTAATTAAATTAATTCCTTAATAGGATGAGGGAAATATTTTAAAATTAATTGAGTAAAGTTTCAGCCGAAAAATTTTACAGAAAAACCAATCTAATAAATTAAGCAAAGAACATACTTAGATCGCCCGCCCCTTCTCTAATTATTTCCGGCTCTTCACCACTTAAATCAACTATGCTTGAAGGCTTTCCTTCTAGAGCACCCGCTGATAACATCAAATCTATTTGTGAATTAAATATCAGTTGAATCTCCAGCGGATCAAATAAAATTTCTCCTTTCCGTGTTGTAACGCTTGTACTCACAATTGGATTGCCTAATTCCTTAGCAAGTGTTAGTGCAATATTATTATCAGGTATACGAATGCCAACCGTTTTTCGTTTAGACCAAAGTTTTTTAGGAACTTCATGTGCAGCAGGTAAAACAAAAGTATAGGGTCCGGGTAAAAGTTTTTTCATTACTTTGTATGCATAATCCGATACCTTTGCATACTTGGCAATATTTTTCAAATTAGGACAAATAAAACTGAACAATTTTGTTCCTGCATCTTGTTTAATTGCATAAACTCTTTTAAGAGCTTCTTTGTTGAATATATCACAGCCGATTCCGTAAACTGTATCGGTCGGGTAAATTATAACTCCACCGTTCTTCAATACTTCAACCGCTTTATTTATCAATCTCATTTGCGGTGTTACAGGATGTAATTCATAATATTCCATTCGCGGCTCCTTCTTTTTTATTTTCGCATTGTAGAATATAATTTCATGTTGAATGATAAGAAGTTCTATATATGGTGTGTCTTGAATCTTTCTTCCTAAAAGAAAGAAGTTATTTGCAAATTGTCAATAGAAATTTGTAGGAAAAATGAAATTCATTTTAGAAATTTACCATATGACAAAATTCAAAAACATATCCCGCCCGGTTGTTATTCTAGGATTGATCAGTTTCTTCACTGATTTTGCAAGCGAGATGCTTTATCCTATTACACCGATCTTCTTAACTGCTGTGCTCGGTGCATCTATGTCTGTTGTTGGTTTGATAGAAGGCATTGCAGAAGTAACTGCCGGATTTTTAAAAGGATACTTCGGAGCTCTCTCAGACAGAATAGGTAAACGCTCAATCTTTGTTGTAATCGGTTATGGTCTATCGGGAGTCGTGAAATCATTACCGGGATTAATAGCAACAGTTCCTACTGTAATTTTTTCCCGCATTGTTGATCGAATAGGAAAGGGAATCCGTACAGCTCCGCGAGATGCACTTCTGGCAAGTTATGCAAATGGAAATACCGGAGCCGTTTTCGGATTTCACCGAAGTATGGATACATTGGGTGCAGTTGCAGGTCCGTTGGTTGCACTTTTACTTCTTTACTTTTTTCCCGGTAAGTATTCATGGATTTATCTCTTCGCAATTATTCCGTCCTTATTTGCTATCGGGTTTACTTTTGTGGTGAAAGATGCAAAAGGAAGTGTTAAAAATTCTAAGAAAAAAGTTTATCGTGAATTCTGGAATAGCGCACCTCGTGAATATAAAATACTTCTTCTTGCACTCACTGCTTTTTCACTTGTTAACAGCAGTGATGTTTTTCTGATCCTAAAATCAAAGCAAATTTCAAACTCTGATACGGTTGCTATACTTGGTTATGTATTTTACAATTTAATTTATGCTTTAGCATCTTATCCGGTTGGAATCTTAGCTGATAAATTCGGCAAAAGAAATATTTTTATAATCGGGTTAATAATTTTTTCCGCTGTCTATTTTGGATTTGCAATGAACGAAGATAACTTGATAGTTTGGTTCCTCTTTGCGTTTTATGGAATATATGCTTCATCAACAGAAGGTGTATCGAAAGCTTGGGTCTCTGATCTGGTACCGGATCAATACCGCGGTTCGGCTATTGGTTTACTAACCGCGCTTTCAAGTTTTGCGGTAATGTTTGGTTCTCTTCTTACCGGAGTTTTGTGGGATAACTTTGGAGCGCAAATTCCGTTTATGTTCTCTTCATTTATCAGCCTTGTCATTGCGATAGTACTCTTTTTATTTAGGAAAAGATTTTAGTAGCGAGCTTTGCGGCGTGGCGAGAAATTTTTCTCTCGCAAAGTCGCAAAGAACGCAACGTAACTGAAGCAATCTTTTCATTCTCAAATTCCATTTTGCTATTTTCATGTGGTTATTAAAATAAGTTTGTAATAAGCCCTTTCCTTTGGAGAGGGTGTGGGAGAGGCTTTTTGAGTAAAGAAAAATTAGCTGTCGTTGCTGTTAGCGGGGGAATGGATAGTTGCATTACCGCAGCAATTGCGAATCAAACATACAAACTCGCACTCATTCATATCAATTATGGTCAGAGAACTGAAGAACGTGAGTTAAAAGCATTTCATGATGTTGCCGATTTTTACAAAGCAGAAAAAAGATTGGTAATAGATTTCGGACATTTTACAAAGATCGGCGGCTCATCTCTTACGGATAAATTAATTAAAGTTGCTAAAGCAGATCTCACAAACAAAGAAATTCCAAGTTCTTATGTTCCGTTCCGTAATGCGAATATTTTAAGTGCATGTGTAAGCTGGGCGGAAGTGATCAGAGCAGAAGCAGTTTTTATCGGCGCTGTTTACGAGGACGCAAGCGGTTACCCGGATTGCCGTCCGGATTTCTTTGAAGCATTTGAAAAAATAGTTGAGCTCGGAACCAAACCGGAAACAAAAATAAAAATTGCTACGCCGATAATTCATTTTTCAAAAGCAGAGATTGTAAAAAAAGGAATTGAATTAAAAGCGCCGTTACAACTAACTTGGTCATGTTATCAAAATGAAGATGAGGCATGCGGAGTTTGCGATAGCTGTGCATTTCGTCTGCGCGGTTTTCAGCAAGCGGGAGTGGAAGATCAGATTCCGTATAAAACTAGACCAAAGTATATTTAGGAGGTTTTATGAATCAATATTTTACAGATAATTTGCGTAAAGAGGATTTAATTTTTGGAATCACAGTGGAAGATGTTCAAATCATAGCTGAAGAAATGTTAAGAAGAAAACTTAAGCACAATGAAATGCGTTTAGTGCAAAAAGGAATTGAGTCGGGATTATTCGACTGGGCTGAAGTAGTAAGGGTAGCTGTGAGCGAAGCAGATTACCAATCAAAGTGCTTTAGAAGGTAAAACCCGTTTATAATTAGGTAAAAAATGCAAGACTTGATTTCCATAAAAAAAGCTAGCGAGTTGGTTAGCTTACAGTTCAAGAGAAATGTTACTCCTTCGAACATTTCTTATTTGGTGAATTATGGCAGAATTAAAAAGTTCGCTGATAATGGGAATACACTTGTAAGCAAAGAAGAATTAGTTCACTACTATGATTCATATTATGGAAACCGCCAATTGAATTGGAAAGAAAAACTTGGAAATGATATTGATTGGCATCTTTCATTTGAACAATTCAAAGAAGCAGAGACCACAAAACATGTGCATCGCCTTCACCCGTATAAAGGTAAATTCATCCCGCAATTAGTTGAATATTTTTTAGATGATCACACCGATGAGTTTAAGAAAGAAATTTATTTTAAGAATGGAGATATTGTTTTAGATCCGTTCTGTGGAAGCGGAACAACACTAGTCCAAGCAAGCGAACTAGGAATGCATGCTATCGGAGTTGATGTTTCAGCTTTTAATTCGTTGATGAGTAATGCGAAAGTTGGAAAATATAATTTGTATGAACTGAACGTTGAATTGAAAAAAATCTCTAAAGCATTACAACAGTTTATAGTTGATTCCAACACAGTTAAGTTCGAGCAGCAATTACTTAAAAAACTTTCAGAGTTTAATAATGAATACTTCCCGTCGCCAGAATTCAAAGTCAGAGTAAAGAATAATGAGGTTAACGAAGAAGAATATGGACGTGTAAGAGAAAAAGAGTTTCTACCGATATATAAAAAATTGATCAAAGAATTTGGAATTGAGTTAAAACAAGAATCATCAGAGAATTTTTTAGACAAATGGTTTCTGCAACATATAAGAACCGAGATTGATTTTGTATTTGGACTAATAAAAAAGATAAAAAATCCTAGCACAAAAAAAATCGTAAGCATAATTCTCAGTCGCACAATTCGCTCTTGCCGCGCAACTACACATTCAGATTTGGCAACACTTCTCGAACCGATCACAGCAACATATTATTGTTCAAAACACGGGAAGATTTGTAAGCCTTTGTTCTCAATCTTGAGTTGGTGGGAAAGATATTCAAAAGATACTTTGAAACGTATAGCAGAATTTAATTCCTTAAGAACAGAAACTTATCAGCATTGTTTTACAGGCGATAGCCGTACAATAGATTTGTTCTCTGTTACTGAAAAAGTAAATCCAGATTTTGCAAAACAACTTTCAAAACAAAAAATTAGTGGAATATTTTCAAGTCCGCCCTATGTTGGTCTGATTGATTATCACGAACAACACGCTTACGCTTATGATTTGTTTGGTATGGAAAGGAAAGACAAATTAGAAATAGGTCCTTTATCTAACGGACAAGGGCGTGAAGCAAAGGAATCTTATATCGAAGGAATTGCAACAGTTCTGAATAACTGTAGAAGATTTTTTGTTGATGATTACAATGTATTATTAGTTGCTAATGATAAGTATAATATGTATCCAACTATTGCAGAAAAAGCTGGAATGAGAATAGTGCAACAATTCAAAAGACCGGTTTTGAATAGAACGGAGAAAGATAAAGGAGCGTATTCGGAAAGTATTTTTCATTTAAAGGGGAAATGAAATGGATATATTGAAAAAAGAAAGAATAGCTTTAGAAGTAATCAAAACACTCAAATCAAGATTTGATAGTTTTCCCGAAGATGCTTCTGATAATCGTAATGCTCCATTTCATGAAGCATTTCTAGAGGCTTTTAAAATAAAAATTGAAAGACACGCGACAAACATTCCAATTTTTGTAAGTCTTTCAAGTTGGATGCATGGATTAAATACGACTTTAGGACAATCATTTTTTGAAAATGTAGCACATATTCTTTGCGATGGTGAAAAACGTGAGTTTAAGAATCTATTGATTAGTTCTCAACAGCAGACTGTTATTAACGAAATAATTACCTCATTTAAGAATAAGAATGAAAGACCAAATTTAGATATCGAAAATAAACTCCTTTTCACAAGGATAGGGAAAGATTCTCAGAATATTCCCAACTTCACAGCAGACGTTTTCTTTGAAGATGATAAAAAAATTATAGCTATTGAACTAAAGACCGTAAAACCAAATAGTGGAATATTCAAAGGTGAGAAGGAAAAAATTTTATATGCTAAAGCAGGACTAAAAAACAAGCATCCTCAAAAACAAATCTTTTATTACCTAGGGTTTCCGTTCGATCCATTGAATGCTAAAAAATGTGGTTTTGATAAAAGAAGATTTTTTAATTACGGAATTGATTTTAAAAAATATTTTGATCCAGCAGAGATTTTATTAGCAAATGAACTTTGGGATTTTCTTTCAGAAGAAAAAAACACAATGCAGACTATTCTTGAAATAATAAATTCGATTTCCAAACCAGACTTTATGGAAAAGTACAATTTTATTAATGACTGTATTAATCTTCACATTAACCCTGACAGATATATAAATATTCTTAAAGGATGGTTTTTGGATAGAGATCAAAAAATTGCTAAGAATTTTGCACAGATATTAAATGAATCTGAAAAGCAAAAAAATATTAAAAGAGTCTTGAAACAAAGTCTATTTGATACTAAAGGTGATTATAAAGAAAATAGAATTAACACTTTACTTAAGGTACTGATCAGTAATCATTAAAACATTTGATAAGAATTTTAGTTAAACAATATACTCTTGGTTCGTATTTTGAATTCATAAAGGAAGCAGAATGAACCCAAAACAAAACCTCCTCGAAACATTTCCAAATCCAAATCCGGAAAGAGATTACACAATAGTTCACACAACGCCGGAGTTTACTTCGCTTTGTCCAAAGACCGGGCAGCCGGATTTTGCTACAATCATTTTAGAATATATACCGGATAAGATTTGTGTCGAGCTGAAGAGTTATAAATTCTATTTACAATCTTTCCGAAACGATGGAATCTTTTTTGAAGCTGTTA
>Ga0082335_1000296_pt1 | contig 130313 bp, 109 predicted proteins | sample Subgrocontami58m_FD_72375 | JGI IMG/M metagenome (GOLD analysis project Ga0082335, IMG submission 72375) | Subsurface groundwater microbial communities from S. Glens Falls, New York, USA - GMW37 contaminated, 5.8 m (SPADES assembly) (version 2) ... | reverse complement strand
ACCGTCCTCTGCGGAGTAGTTCGGGCTTTCACCCAAGTTTCCAGGGTCGTTCTCTGTTCATCAGTCATTGGCAAACTATCGGCTGCTTTCCACATAGCCGGATCATACCATGTTGAGGCCGATATTGTAAAGCTAATACGGGGACATCACACTAGCATCCCCAATACTGTTGACAGTCCATTTGAACGCGACTACTATTGAGTCGGAGTATACCAGTTTTTGACGCGTTGTTTGGAATGCAGTAAAGCTAGACACAGGCAGGAGAATAATGATGGTACTTCCTGGCGGATATGTGGGTCGTGTTCTTCGGGTTGATCTCAGCAAGGGTGTCCTCATCTCAGAGGCACTGGAGGGGATACGGCTGGAAGACTGTATCGGTGGAACAGGTCTTGGCGCTATGATCCTGTACAAGGAAGTCCCGCCTGGTGTTCAGTGGTCTGATCCTGAAAACCGCATCGTGCTGGCATCGGGCCCCGTGAGCGGGACCATCAGGGGCACCGGAGGATATTCGGTGCTGACTAAGGGGCCTATGACGAATGGCGGTTGCGCCACCCAGGCCAACGGATACCTTAGCGCATATCTCAAATTCTCCGGCTTCGACGCCATCGTTATCCATGGCTGCGCTCCCGGGCTGGTCTACCTGCACATTCACGATGGCACCGCGGATATCAGGGACGCCAGTGCGCTTCAAGGAAAGGATACGTGGGAGACGGAAGACCTCGTCAAGAAAGACCTGGGAAAGAGCGAGAGGCAGCTTAGCGTGCATTGCATCGGTCCGGCTGGAGAGAGGAAGGTAAGATTTGCCGCTCTTGTTGGAGACCATGGCCATGTGGCTGCCCATGGTGGGGTGGGTGCAGTAATGGGTTCCAAGAACCTCAAGGCGATTGCTGTTGAGCGGGGCAACAGGAAGGTACCGCTAGCTGATAAGGAAGGGCTGAGGCGAATCGAAAGAGAATTATACGAAGAGGTCAAAAAGTACCCTTGGAGCTTCATCGAGTTCAGCACCAGCGAGACCTATCCCATGAAAGAGGCCCGGGGTTGGCTGCCAGTGAAGAACTACACTGAGAAAAGGTTCGCCCCAGCCGAAAGTTTCAAGTCTTCATCTTACCGGGCGCGCCATGAAGTGAAAAGCACTCCCTGCTGGGGATGCAATTTCAGGCATTGCACGACCCTGAAATTCAAGGAAGGCCCTTATGCCGGCTTCATCGGCGACGAGCCTGAAGCCGAGGGGATGGCTGCATTTGGCTCTCAGATAATGCAAACGGACCCCGATGCGGCCATAGTCATGTGCAATGAAATAGACCGCTACGGAATGGATGTAAACGAGGCCGGGTGGATAATTGGCTGGCTCATGGAATGTTATGAGAAAGGCCTGCTTGCCATCCATGACCTTGACGGAATAGAGATGACCTGGGGGAATGTTGAATCGACACGCAAGATGCTCCGCAAAATAGCGTACCGCGAAGGTGTTGGCGACATGCTGGCGGAAGGCCTGATGCGGGCCGCAACACGAACGGGAGGTCAAGCAGCAGACCTCGGAATATATACCTTGAAGGGAAATACGCCTCGGGGACATGATCACAGGATGATGTGGCCGATGGCGCTGGACACTTGCGTGAGCAGTTCCTGCATAGATCAGGCCAGCATGGTTTCCAGGACTCCCGAATCAGTAGGTCTTCCGAAGGAAACTGATGCTTTTTCAGCAGAAGGCGCAGCCAGAATGCTTCATGCCGCCGAAGGATTGACTCCCTTGGAAGATAGCCTGGTCATCTGCAAATTCACCACGGCATCATCGGATGCCAAGACGCTGTCCAAGATACTGAACGCTGCCACCGGCCTGGGCATGTCACCTGATGAATGCCGGAACGCGGGGCTCCGCGCCATTCACCTGTTGAGATCATTCAATGCCAGGCACGGTCACACTGCGGCCATGGATAGACCGTCGAAAAGATACGGCGCACCGGCGCCGGAAGGGCCGGGTGCCGGAAGGGCGCTTTGCGATGTCTTTGACGTGGCTTCGCATCGTTTTTACGACTTGATGGGCTGGGACGAACAAACGGGGGTGCCTCTTCCTGGAACCCTGCGCAAGTTCGGCCTTGACTACGCAGTGGCAGACCTGTGGAAATAGGATGAATCCCGTGGGCGTAACCCACGGGATTCATGACACAGCCAGTTTATACCGTCGATTTGGCCGTACGGATAGCAACCGTTGGAATGACCACTCTATTTGCAGGTCTACGCTGCTTTTATTGCCCGGAGTCTCTCCAGTTTTTCTTCGGTATACTTGAGCAGCCCGCAAAGAATTTCTTTTGTGTGCTCTCCCAATATGGGCGGCGATTCCAAACGTTGTTTCGGAATCAGAGAGCCCTTGATCGGGTTTCCCATCATTCTGTATTTGCCTATAACCGGATGGTCCACCTGGACAATCATGTCGCGGGCAAGAATCTGAGGGTCGCTGACCACCCGGTCGACCGTGTGCACCGGGCTGCATACCACGTCGACATCCTGCAACAGCTTCAGCCAGTGGGCCGTATCGTTGGTGGTCAGGAATTCTTCGAGGACCTCTGTCAACTTGCCCGCATTCTTGACCCTGTCATTATTGGTTGCAAACCTTGGGTCATCGGTCAGGGCGTCAAACCCTATTGCAGGACAGAAGCGCTTCCAAGCCTTTTCTCCAGGCACGCCGAGGACTATGAAATTGTCCCTCGTCCTGTAGGATCCCCAGGGAGAAACATTGATGTGCCGGCCTCCCAATAGAGGGGGAACGTAACCAGTCGCCATATTGCGGGTGGCGTAGTAAATGAGAAGCGAAGACAGGCAATCGAGCATGCCTAAGTCCACATAGCTGCCCTTGCCGGTCCTCTCTCTTGCCTGCAATGCAGTGAGAATGCCTATTACGCTGAACAGTGACGGCACCGTGTCTCCGATTGCAAAACCAGACCGGAGCGGCCTTCCGCCTGGCTCGCCCGTGATACTCATCACACCGCTCATCCCCTGTATTGCTACGTCCCAGGCAGGCCGGTCGCGGTAAGGGCCGTTCGACCCGAATCCGCTCAAAGAACAGCACACGATTCTCGGGTTTATCTTGCTGAGCGTTGCGTAGTCGCAGCGAAGTTTTGCCATTATCGAGGGACGAAAATTGTCAAAAACGACGTCGCTCACCTTGACGAGGTCGTAAAAGACTTCCCTTGCCTCTGGTATCTTGAGGTTGAGGGTGATGCTCTTCTTGTTTCGATTCACAGCCAGGAAGTGCAGTCCTTCGCCAAGAACGAATTCATCAGGCGTACCTGCCGCGCGTTCAGGGTCTCCTGTCTCAGGGGTCTCGATTTTGATGACCTCTGCGCCCTGGTCCGCAAGGATCATCGAACCGAAAGGCCCGGCAATCATACGAGTGAGGTCGAGGATTCTAACTCCCTGGAGGGGAAGGTCCATAGTGTTGTTGCTCCTTTCCGTGCCCATTAGTATGTTCCTATTCTCCGCATTGCGGAGAGATTATTCCAATTGTCTGCGCGAAGGCTTGCTGTACTTGCTCCTATCACGCCCGACCAGGTCCATTATGAAAGAGATGTCCTGGACTTCTTCGATCTTCCACAGGAGTTCCAGCGACTGTTCAACCGATGCATCGTCCAGTGCCTGTCGGGCACAATCGCGGTACTTCGCAGACATCTCTTCATCGCTGAGTGGGTTTTGAGGTTGCCCGCGGGCGAAAGACACTTCACTTGAGTAGAGTGTGCGATCTTTCATTTTGACTGTGACCTTTTGCGGGCCAAGGTGATGGTCCCACCCGCTACGTTCTGGCGGATGAGCATACCGTACCCGGCTGACAACTTCCTGAAGTGCCGGGTCGCTCACTCTTTCCTTGGTGAACTGGGCAAGGGCAACCTTTCGATCAATCAATGCCACGGCCATGCAGTATTCCAGGCTGAATTTTCCCTCCAGGGCGGTTCCGGGACGATGATAGCGCAAGGTGACGGGAATGGTGTCCCCAGTGCTGCACTCGACTTCAGCCACATTGCCGGCATCCAGATTGTGAGCATGGACCAGCGAAAGGATCGCATCGATGCTGCAGTGGCTTATTCCGCAACTGGGGTAGGGTTTGAATGCCAGATTGTCCGAGATAAGGAAGGTGTTTCCCAGGTCGGCGGTGAAGCGATGCAGGTCGTACCTGGAAGCAGCCTGAAGACTATTGAAGAATCCCTGAGGCTGTTCCAGCATGTCCTCGTTAGCCGTGAGTCCCTTTTCTGCCATCATTGCGGAAGTGACTCCCCAACTGGCGGACTTACCGGCGTGCAGAGGCTTTGTCATGGTCCCGAAATTGCCCCTCAGCCCGGCCGCGCCTGCGGTGGCTATTCCGATGGCGGCCCTCGTTCTGTCCACATTCAAGCCCAGTACTTTGCTGGCCGCAATCGCGGCTCCTATCGGCCCCCAGACCGAGGTTGGATGCCATCCTCTCGATTGAATGTCGTAGGCGATTTCGCGCCCGATCCGGCATTCCACCTCGAAGCCGGCCAAGTATGCTTCAAGCGCCTTTTTGCCCGAGATATGGCGCTTCTCGCCAAGCGCCATAATGGCCGGAACAAGAGTCACAGATGGATGTCCCCCCGCGAGGAAGCAGTAGTCGTCGTAGTCCATGGCATGGGCCATCGTCCCGTTGGCCAGGGCGGCTTCCGGAGCCGTTGTCTTTATCCCGCCGCCGATGATTGTTGAGGCATCTTCCACCCCGGAACCCCGGGCTGCCTCCACCATGATCCGGCCTACTGGTTCCCGGGAGCCTGCCAGAGATACTCCGATGCAATCAAGTATCGCCATCCTGGCGGCCCTGATGGCCGGGCCAGGCACCTTGTCCAGAGAAATTCCGTTGACAAAGCGGGCTACATCTTCTGTTGCGCCCAAGGGGACAGCCTCCTGAACGTGAACTCACTGAGTGATGTGACAGGCTAACTGGTGGTCGCCCCCCACCGGCTTCAATTCCGGCTCCGTTTCCGAGCAGACTCCCCTGGCCTGTGAACACCGGGGATGAAATCGGCAGCCTGATGGTGGGTCGATCGGACTCGGCACTTCCCCCTGCAGCGTGAACTCCTGCCGCCTCAATTCCGGGCGCGAGGGCAGGGCTGAAAGATAGAGGGCCTGCGTGTAGGGGTGAAGGGGATGCGCATACAACTCGTCGCTGCTGGCGGTCTCCACCAGTTTTCCCAGATACATCACCCCTATCCTGTTCGACATGTGCCTGACCACGGCGAGGTTGTGGGCTATGAGAAGGTAGGTCAGATTGAACCGTAACTGCAGGTCTTTCAGAAGGTTCATAATCTGTGCCTGTATGGATACGTCAAGAGCCGAGACTGGCTCGTCCAGGACTACCAGGCTGGGATTGATTGACAACGCCCGCGCCAGGGCTATCCTCTGCCTCTGTCCGCCACTGAATTCGTGCGGATAGAGGCTCGCGCTGGACGCAGGCAGACCGACCTGGTGTAGAAGTTCCTCCACCCTGGAAGATACTTCGTTCTTGGGCAGTACGCGGTTCACCATGATGGGCTCTGCGACCACGTTTCTCACCCTCATACGGGGGTCCATGGAACTGGTGGGGTCCTGAAAAATGGCCTGCACTTCTCTGTGGTAGGCTTTCAGTTCATGCTTGGAAATCCCCTGTTCTATCCTCTTCCCACGGAAGGCGATTGAGCCTCCCGTCGGCTTCTCCAGTAGAAGGATAAGTCTGGAGGTTGTTGTCTTGCCGCATCCCGACTCCCCCACCAGCCCGAACGTCTCTCCCTTTCTGACAACGAAATCGACACCATCAACCGCCTTTACCCATCCCTTCGTCTTCAAGAAGACCACGCCCTTGGTGACTGGGAAATGCTTTGTCAGGCGCTTCACTTCGAGAAGCGCCCCGTTGTCGCTAACTACTTGCACAGCCAACAGCATACCTCGTGACCAGGTTTCACTTCCGTTTGTGGGGGGAACTCCTTTGAACAGATTTCCATTGCCTCTCTGCAACGCGGAGCGAAGCTACAGCCCGCCGGAAGAGCGGTGGGAACAGGCGGTTCCCCCAGGATAGAGAAGAGGTGTTCCGTCCTCGTCTCCAGCTTCGGAACGCACTTCTCCAAACCGATCGTGTACGGGTGACGGGGATTGTTGAATATCTCGAACACGTCCGCCTTTTCCACCATCCTGCCCGCGTACATCACCGCAACCTGGTCACACATTTGGGCCACAATGCCAAAATCATGGGTGATGAAGATTAAAGACGCCTTTAGGTTGCGCCTGGCACCGTCAAGAAGCTGGAGGTACTGGGCCTGAGTGGTCACGTCGAGACACGTGGTCGGCTCATCCGCTATAAGCAGGCTGGGCTGGCATGATAATGCAATGGCTCCCACGACCCTCTGCCTCATGCCTCCGCTCATCTGATGCGGATAGTTGTCCATCCGAGCTTCCGCGGCAGGGATATTGAGCTTCTTCAACATGGATATCGCCTGTTGGCGAACATCCTTCCTGGCGACGGCCTGGTGCACCTTCAATGTCTCTGATACCTGAAATCCGATCGAGAGAGCCGGGTTTAAGGAAGACAGCGGGTCCTGTAGAATCATCGATATCTTCTTGCCCCGCAAGAGTCTCATATCCTCTTCGCTCTTGGCCGCAAGGTCCTCACCTTCGAAGAGTATCTGGCCTCCCACGATCCGACCCGCAGGTTCGGGGACCAGTTTCAAGATTGACAAACCGGTCATGCTCTTGCCGCATCCCGATTCTCCGACTATGCCGAAGGCTTCACCTCGCCTGATTTTGAAGCTGACGCCATCGACAGCCTTCACTATCCCCCTTCGGGTGAAGAAGTACGTCCGAAGGTCTTTAACTTCTAGGACAGTCTGTTCCATGTCAGTGTCAATGCAAAGTGTATGATCCGGATGTGCGCACTCTATATGTTCCGCAGTCGAGGATCAAGCCGGTCCCTGATATAGTCTCCAAGGATGTTCATCGAAAGCACGACAAGCAGTATGGCGGCCCCGGGAACCACTGAAATCCACCAGGCGTTGTCGATCATTGACCGCCCCTCGGATACCATTGTTCCCCAGGAGGGGTCGGGGGGAGGGACTCCCGCACCCAAAAAGGACAGTGATGATTCCACGATGATCGTCCAGCCTGTCTGCAGAGTGGCCAGCACGATCAGGGTATTGACTACGTTTGGGAACATATGCCTGGCCATGATCCAGGATGTGGAGGCTCCGGCTACCTTGGCCGCGGCCACATATTCCTTTTCTTTCAAACTCAGTATTTCCCCACGTACCTGCCTGGCATACCGGCTCCACAGCAAGAGACTGATTACAATTATCACGTTCCAATAGCTCGGGCCGCGGACTACGGCCAGCACCATGGCTATTATCAGCAGAGGCAGGGCCATGGTCAAGTTAGTCAGGCTCATGATTACCTTGTCAATCCAGCGTCCGTAATAGCCCGATATTATCCCCAGGACTGTCCCGAGGGCGCCACCCACAACTATGGATAATACTGCCACCGTGAACGACACACGAGCGCCGACGATAAGCCGGCTGAGGATATCCCTGCCCAGCCAATCCGTCCCGAACAGATAGCCCGACGATAGGCTTGGGGGCATCAGGCGGTGCGATAGTGAGCCGACATTAGCCGGATGGGGCGCAATCAGGAATCCAAAAACAGCAAGAAAGGCCATTAGTGCAACTATGGCGATTGCTGCATAAGGCGGGCGCTGTCGTTTGATCAACACATACTCCTGAAGGGCTCTAACCGTAGCGTATGCGCGGGTCGAGATAGGCATAAAGGATGTCGACCGCGAGATCGAGCACGACGAACCCGATGCCAATAAACAGGACAACCCCCTGGAGAAGCGGGAAGTCTCTCCATCGCAGCGCATTCCATGCCAGCAGGCCTATCCCTGGCCATGCGAACACTGTCTCAGTAACCAGGGAACCGCCGAGCAACGTGGCGAATTGCCAGCCGGCCATCGTGACCGCGGGCAGAGCGCCGTTCTTCAGACCATGGATCAAGGTAATCTGCATTGGCGGCACTCCCTTGATCTTCGCCATCTTGATGTACTCGCTCTCCAGGGCATCCACCATACCGGATCTTACCAGGCGCATCAAGGCGGCCGTTGTGAACCAACCCATGCAGAATGCCGGCAATATGAAATGCTTGATTTCGCCATATCCGGAGGTGGGCAGAAGATGAAGCCTGACTCCAAGTACCAGCGACAGCACGATACCGAGCCAGAATACTGGTACAGACTGCCCCAGTACGGCAAACGTCCGGCCAAACCAGTCCAACCGGCCACCACGCCTCACGGCTGCCAATATCCCTATGGGGACTCCAATTACTAGTGCTATCGCGAAGGAAGCGGAGGCCAGTTGAAGCGTAGCCGGTATACGCGCAACCACGATGTCGAGTACCGGCCTTCCCATGGCTATGGAATTGCCCAGGTTGCCGTAGAGCAGGTTCTTCAGGAAGAGGAGATATTGCACCGGCAAAGGCCGGTCCAGGCCGTACGCCTTCCCGGCCGCAGCGAACACCTCTGGCCCGGCATCAATGGGGAGCAGAACGTTACGCGGGTCACCTGAAAGCCTCCCCAGGATGAAGACAACGAGCGTCAGCGCAGTCAGAGTTACAATTCCGTATAACACGCGGCTAGCGATGTATCTCTGCATGCGCCGACGCTCTCCCGAATACTACTACTGTGTCCTGGTGAGGGTTTCCCACATGCTGGCGTAGAGCGTCTTTACCGGGCTCCAACTGCTTACCCTCTTGCCGAGGGCCCAGTTTGTGTCCGGGACGGCGATGGGCACGATCCAGTACCCGTCGGCCATCGCCTTCATGACGGACTTGGATACTGCTGTCCTATCGGCGATGTCCAAATTGCCGTACAACTTACGGACGAGGGTGTACAGGCTCGGGTCGATAGCCGTGTAGTATCCTCCCAGCTTGTCCGGGTCCAACTGAAGCGTCATCAGCCTTTCGTATTGGTCAAAGTAGTATCCCGGCATCGAGAAGGGGAATGTCCATCCGGAACTGTTTCCTTCACCTACGACAGTTCGCAACGTGCTGTACTCCGATGGGACCAGTGTGACCTTGACGCCAATCGCCTGCCAGTACTGGGCGACCGCCTCTGACATGGGCTTCATGTCCGGAGTTTGAAGATGGTACTTTATCGGGATAGCAAGATTCGAGTACCCGGCTGCTGCCAGCAGTTGTTTCGCCTTCTCCGGGTCGTATGGTGGTGTCGGTATGTCTCTCCAGCCGTCAGCAAGGAACTGCCCGGTGCCCGCCGCTGCCTGACCCTGGTAGATGGTGGCGAGAATCTCCTTCCGGTTGACAGCGAGATTCAGAGCTTGACGCACGTCCTTGTTGAGGAAGGGGTTCTTCGGATCGTAGTACTTGTTTTTCGGGTCCACTATGCCGCCGAAAGCCATGTAACTGGTCGAGGCCTCAGGTATGCCCACTACCTTCAGGCCCGCCTGCTTCACCCTGGATATAGAGTCGATTGATATCGGAATCGCGTCCACTTCACCAGCCAACAGGGCATTGACGCGAGTGGTCTCCTCTGGCATTGCCTTGAACACTATGTATTGGAAGTCTGGAGTCCCCACTCTCCAGTTGTTAGGCACAGCCTCGTATTTCATGTATTGTCCAAGCTTGTGCTCGGAGAATTTGTATGAACCAGTGCCAATGGGCGCATCGCTTGCCTTGGCTTCGCCGACCGCTTCGACGTACTTCTTGCTGACCATGCCGACACTGGTCCGCGAGGACAGGTCTGAGGGAAAGCCGAAATCGACTTGTTTCATGCGGACTATAATGGTGTAGGGATCAGGGGTCTCAACGCCGGTGATGTTCGCCCTCCACGTCGCTGCCTTCCCGCCCTTGGAGTCTTCTCGATACATGTTGGTAATGGAGAATGCGGCATCAGCGGAGGTGAACTCTCCGTAGCCGCCCTGAAATTGCACCCCCTTTCTGAGATGCAGAGTCCAGGTCTTGCCATCCGGTGTCATTGTCCAATCTGTGGCAAGCGACGGCACAAGCTGGTCAGTCTTCGGGTCTACCTGGATCAGGAAATCATAAACAGGTTCAAAGAGAGGCATCGCCGGGGTGGCGACCAACCAGGGCAGGAACTTCTCCGTGTCCAGGCTGGGTACAGCTATGGTCACTGTCCCGGTGGGTACCTTGACCTGTGTCGTAGTTGGTGCTGCGGTAGCTGAGGGCTTTGCCGATGTTGCGGCCGCGGTCGTGCCCGCCGTTGGTGTTGCTGATGTTGGGGCAGCAGTTGTAGTGGGGTTCGACTTGGCGCACCCGATGGCGCCGACAACGACCAGAATCGATATCACGACTAGTAGTTTCTTCACCGTGTCCTCCCAAAATTTCCCTACTATTGCCGAAGTCTTTTTATGATACCCGTTGAACAGATTTCTGTAAAGCCCCGTGCAACGTAAAGGACCTTTCACTTTGGGCTTCCCAACCCTCCCAACGCGTTATTCAGCTAGCGGTTCTTCTGTATCCTGTTTATGTACTGGTACGTCTCATCCAGGGAGATCACATCGCAGTACTTGAACCACATGTCGAAGAGCGCTGCCTTATGCGAGAGTTCAATACGATCAAAGACGCACTCCTCGATCACCGCAACCTTGAAGCTGTAGTTGCCCGCGTCTATGGCTGTCGCCCGGACGCAGCCGCTGGTGGAATCTCCCGTGACGAGCACGGTATCTATCTTCTTGCCATAAAGAACATAGGACGCCGGCGTGCCGAAGAAGATGCTGGGGCGCGTCTTTTCAACGACGATGTCGCCCCTGGCGGGAGCGATTTCCCTGACTATCTCCGAATTTGGCCCCTCCGCGTTCGAGGGCGAGGCAGGAAGCAGTGTGTCGGCCAGTCCCCCCTCAGGCCTTAGAAGATTGCGGCTGTACACAATGGGTATACCCGCTGCCCGCGCGGCCGGAATGAGCTTCTGCAGGTGTCTCACCACCGCCCAGCCACGGTCGCCGCAACCGAACGGGTACCTCGCTTGTTGTTCATATATCGGGCGGTCCTCGCCGACGAATCCTCGCTGCACATCTATGATAAGGAGGGCCGGATTGGCGCCCAGTTCTCCCCATTGCCTGGCCCTCGGCTTATTCCCCAGGACCCGACGGTCATTCTCCGATAACAGGTCTTCCCAAACTCTCACGATAATTCTCCTCAGTCTTATTTTCTCTGCGAAACAACCTGAATCCTACATGACCCGGGATGTTATCAGTGCTTCTCTCGCGCCTTCAGCATACGTGACCCCGGACGCCTCCGTGACCATCGCTGGGTTCGAGCAGATGTCGTTCTTCCAGAAGCAGGAGTCACAGCAGATAACGGGCTTCTGACGCCATGCACGCAGTACGGTTTGGGTCAGATTATTCGCTGTTTCAACGATTCTCAACCAGAACATGTCATACCTTTTGCCCGCTCCACGGATTCCAGGCGGGTGCAGAAGTGGTCTTGGGAACGTCCTGGCAAGTGAAACGGGTGACATACGGTTTCATTGTAGTACTATTGTCAAGCCTTGAAGCTGAATGACACGTGTATGTGGAAAGGCCCGTAAAGGCAACCTAAACGCACCGTGCCCAATATGCCACCATCAACGCCAGTGTCGATGCCGAATCAGCCATGACTACATAAAATATTCGTCAAACTTCCATAACACCATGATTAAGTCAGGAGGTTGGATAAGTACTAATGTCACGCGTCTTGTTATGAAAACGTCATAAAACCGACGATGAAATAGCAGCAGCTTGTTTCAGCCTCTCCAGATGCGGTCTTCACAAGGCGTGTGGTAAAGTTATTGCAGGTAGCGCTACGGGTTGTTTCTTCTGATGGCGACAACAACGAGGTTTCTCGGCAGGATGGGCCTCAGGACCAAGATCGGGTTGGCTATGACACTGGTCTTGCTCTTAGGTGTGGCGACCACGGTCTTTGTTGAAGGCCAGGATGTGAGGCAGAGTAGGCAGGCTGCGCTGAAGTCACAAGAGACGATGGCGCATCTCATCGGCGACCTCCTCGACGGTGTCCTGGAAAACTCTCTACAGGAGATGACCGAGTACGTGGGGGACCTCGCGCTGTCCTCCCCTCGCGACCAGGTCAAGACGGCTGTAGGGGGCATTGAACGCGCCTTTTTCATCTCCGGACTGCAAGCCCCAATCGAGGAAGCCTTCTTCGTCGACGCGGCGGGCAACGTGACCGGTTCTTTCCTCTCAACACCCGCTGACGTGGCAAGCGTTTCCTTCTACGATTTGTGGCCGTTGGTCGACCCCCAATGGCCCAAGGTCTATGGTGAGACGGAAGCGCTGGCCGGGCGGCCGTTAGTTTTCCTGTCCGTCCCACTTGGCAAATCTGATGGTGCACTGGTGATCGGCGTGGTAATGACCGAACGAACGCTCCTCTCCAGTTTCACCATCCATGATTTCATGGTGGGTGAGACGGGTTTTGTCCAGGTGAATGACCAGCATGGCCACGTTCTGGCCCGGTCAACACCAAAAACCCCACGAGCAGCGGACATGAGCATCGAGGAGTTTGACAGCAAGTATCTGACTACGGTCGTGCCGGTTAATGTCGCCCCGTGGAGCGTACTTGTTCGGCAGTTGAGTGAGGAGGTCCTGGCGCCCGTGGATGGCCTGAGAGACAGGATGGTGCTCGCATCTGTGATAGTGCTCGTGTTTGCCGTTGTCTCAACCTGGCTGGTCACCAGGAACGCTGTGTCCCGCATCAGGCGTTTGAAAGACGCATCTGTGGCCATGACAGGTGGGGACCTCGAAAGGCAGGTACCGCAGTTGGGTACCGACGAGATTGGCGGGCTGGCGCGGGCTCTCGAAGCGATGAGGCTGGGTTTGAAGAAGGCAAACGCGGATGCTGACCGTGAGGCGCATGCAGCCAGCGAGGCCAGGGCCCGTTCCGAGGCGGACAGGCTCAAGTCCGAGTTCCTGGGTTCCATGGCGCATCAATTGCGTACACCTTTGACCACGGTCAAGGGCTACTCGACTTCGCTGCTTCGGGAAGATGTCGTCTGGAGCGACCATGACAGGAAGCGGTTCCTGACCGAGATCGACCGCAAAGCCGACGAACTGGACGGCCTGATTACGAAGCTGCTTCAGGCAACCAGGATCGAAGGCGATGCCGTCAGGCTCGTAAAGAAGCCAGTCGTGCTCTCAAGGCTTGTGGAAGAGATAATCGAGTCTTTTTCGAGTTCCCATGACAAGCATGTGCTCACCAGCGAGTTCCCTAAAAACTTCCCTATCATCCAGGCTGACGCGGACTACCTCGTTCAGGCACTGTGGAACCTCGTGGAGAACGCCGCCAAGTATTCTCCTGACGGCGGGCGCGTCACCGTTGTCGGTTCCGTTTCACAGGACGGTGTAGTAGTCAGCATCAGGGACAATGGTATCGGAATCGCTCCGGAGCACCTTGACAAACTGTTTTCCCGGTTTTATCGTGTGGACGACGAGGCTAACCGCACGGTGCGGGGGACTGGGCTCGGCCTGTACATCACGAAAGCACTGGTGGAGGCCCATGGCGGCAAGGTATGGGTCGAGAGCAAACCCGGTGAAGGGAGCACTTTTTTCGTTTCCCTGCCCACAGATTACGAGTTTTCAAGGAGCTTGAAAGATGAATGAGAGAAAAAGGTATTCGGAGTCGAGCGAAGTTCAGCCGGGTGGGGCAGAGGTCACTGATAAGAAGACGGTCCTCATCGTAGACGACGATCCCGCTTTGTTGGAGTTCGTGCGCCCAAATCTGGAGTCCATCGGATTTCATGTTCTGACCGCCATTGATGCGGAATCGGCCCAGTGGATGCTGAAGAGCGAGATACCCGACCTGGTGCTATTTGATGTGATGCTCCCCCGCATGAACGGGTTTGACCTGGCGCGATGGACCAGGGGAATATCGCCAGTGCCTATCATCATGCTCACCGTGAAAACAGACGAGGCTGACGTGATCGAGGGGCTGCGCCTGGGAGCGGACGACTACGTTACCAAGCCTTTCCGCATACAGGAATTGCTGGCGAGAGTTCAGAATGCTGTTCGACGCAGTGAAGACGGGCGCGCTAACGGGCCCAGGGCACCAGTGTTGAACGTGGGAGACCTCGTGGTTGACATGGTGCGGCGCCGGGTAACTGTGCGGGGCAAGGAGGTAGTGCTGACTGCGACCGAGTACAAGCTCCTGGTCGAGTTCGCGTCGAATCCGGGGAAAGTGTTGTCTCACGGCGACTTGCTCACCAGGGTGTGGGGCCCCAAGTTCAAAGAAGAGGTCGAATATCTCAGAGCCTATATTCGGAATCTCCGAGTGAAGATCGAGGAAGACGCGAGCCAACCCAAATACATACTATCTCGTATCGGCCTGGGCTACATCCTGGAGGCGCCACCCAAATAGCATCGGCCAGTGGGGCTCGCCGGTACTGCCTCCAGCTAAACTTGAGCCGCAAGCATTGCCGCGTCGCGTATGGCCTCCATGGCGGTACGGGGGGCGACGGCGTCCCCGATGGTAAACAGTCTCACCGGGAATGAGCACCTCTTTGCCGCCTTGGCCACTTCGTCATTAGGACGCCTGAGGCAATGGACCACCGAGTCATAGTCGCCGCGCGTCTCCTCCTGTTCCTTGACCAACAGCTTCACCCGCGGCAGTTCCACTTCCAGAACTTTTGCATCCAGAATGAATCTGACTCCCTGTTTCTTCAACCTTTCCAGAAGAAGGAAACGGCGCCCTACCGTCAAGTCCTCTGCGACGGAAGGCGACTTGCACACCATCTCGATTTCACGCCCCTGCCCGGCGAGGAAGTCGGCGACCTCGCATTCGATCATTCCCTCGCCCACGACCAGGACCCTCTTGCCTCGAAGGGGTCTTCCTGAGAGCACTTCGTCGGCCCCGTAAACCTCTGCGGTCTGGAAGGAAGGGAGTCCTGGCAGGCTTCCCGCGGCTGCGATGACGATATCCGGCCTGAGGTCCTCAATGGTCTTTGAGTCCACTCTCGTATTGAAATCTATGTGCACGCCAAGCTTGCGCAACAACCTGAGGCGATAGCGAACAACTTCCAGGATGACACGCTTGAATGGGGGTTTCGCGGCCAGCAGCAACTTCCCGCCCGCCTCCCTGCCTTGTTCAAAAATCCTCACGTGGTGTCCCCGCTCCGCAAGTACGCAGGCAGCTTCAAGGCCCGCCGGCCCCGCCCCTGCTATCAACACGGATTTCACATCGTTGGCGGAAACTCTAGTGAAAACCAGGGTATCCTCACGTCCTGTGCGAGGCGCCTGGAGGCAATAGACCTGGTTCTCAGTGGGTGAATGGCATCCCTGATTGCATGCGATGCATCTCCGGACCTCGTCCCACCTGCCCTCCTGCGACTTTCTGGGCAGATCCGGGTCAGCAAGCAGTGCCCTTCCCATAGCGATCATGTCGGCACTGCCTCCGGCTATTGCCCTTGCCGCCATTGTGGCATCGTTTATCCGGCCCACCGCGATCACCGGCACTGAAACACATTTCTTCACCTCTTTGGCCAACTTCAGGTGGCATCCCGCCGGTATTCCCATGGGCGGCATCTCCCACCGGGGATCTCCGGGCCCGCCAGTACCTACGGTGACACTCAGGGCGTCTGCACCTTCGTTCGCCAAGAGTCTGGCCAGTTGCAGCGATTCGGCCAGATCGCGGCCGCCTTGCACGCGTTCCTCGATGCTGAACCGGAAGATGAGCGGAAAATCAGCCCCCGCGGTCTCCTTGATGGCGCGGACCATCTCGACGGCTAAACGGCTTCTTCCTGTGAAGCCGCCCCCGTAGGCATCGCTCCTCTGGTTGTAAAAGGGGGAAAGGAACCTGGCAACTTCGGAGTTGTGCGCCCCGTGCACCTCAACCCCGTCCAGGCCGGCCTTTCTCGCTCTCAATGCGGCCCAAGCGTATGCCTGAACGATGAAGTGTATCTCTTCAAGAGTGCAGTCCTGCGGCAGCAACGCGTTCTTGTGTCCCGGCCGGAGGGTAGATGGGTGGAGTTGGCAGAACAGGCTCATTCCGTAGCTGGAGGCGAGTTTCTTCAACTCTTCCCAGCCTCTGATATGGGCGTCTTCCGCAATGGCCGGCCGGCCCCGGTTGGGGGAATATGGTGTGCCTGGAAGCACTAAGGCTCCCACCCCTCCGGCGGCGCGGGCCCTGACGAACCCCCTTATCCTGGTAGTAATGGAGCCCTGATCGTCTGAGTAGAAAGTGCACATGGACGGGAAGATGAGCCGATTCTTCACCGTGGCTTTTCCAATGGATATGGGAGTGAAACAAATGCCAACGTCTTCGGTTTTCATCTTCCTCCACTTCTCCCGCTGGAACATCAGGCGCTTGAAGATATTATACAGTTTGGGTAATTCAACATGCCCCGATTGCATCGGGGCTCCACGAAGAATGAGAATGCTGCCCAATATGTCATTGCAGTGCGCAGTTTACCCAGAGCAAAGCCGAATGGGCTCGCATATGACCCTGGGAGGCTGGTGCCGGAACCGGCTATTTCGGGGGTAATGATAGACGAGTAATCAGGTCGAGGCATGGCAACTCCTATTCTTGCCTACTCTGCCTCGCTGGTAGTCTGCTTGCCGCGTTCCTCGGGTGGGCCAGTCTGTTCAGCTTTCCACTTGATGGCCTCCGAGATGGTGTGGACGTCGGTGTCACCCCTGGCCGCCAGCTCTTTCTCGTAATGTAACACAGTGTCGATTACCCCGGTGGGATTGAGGTCCAACCCGCATTGGACCATGGTGGCTGCACTGCCGAATCTTGATATCCGCCTGAGCAGGTCAGCCATCAGGGCCTCTTCCGCTCCAGGCTGAGCACCGAATCCTTGCCCTTCTTCCCGGGCGGTTTTCAATAGCCTGATCGCCTTGAGGCGGCACAAGCTTGCCGCCGCGCCTTCATCACGGTCTCCCATTTTGGAACCGGAGACGTTTCCATACAGCTTCTTGAAATCGGCCGCGTCGTCGCAGATCCATGCTGCATGTATGCATGCCCATCCTGAACCGGAGAAATTTCCGGCGTTCTCTTCAATCGCCGACCAGCAGAGGAAATGGTTGGCAAGCTTGGAGAATTCCTGACTTTCCAGTTGTTTCAGGTACGCTTCCGATCTGATTGTGGACTCGGCTTCAGGCGCTCTCTTGGCAATATCCAGAAAACAGTAACCGCAGGAGGGACACGTTTGCACCCATGTGTCGATGGTGAAGCGGACGTCTGCCGGCGGCCTGGTATCAAGGTCTGGGGAGCCGTGGCGCTGCGGGAGACGAACATATGGCTGACTGCTTGTCTCGCCGCAAATGGCGCATTTCTTCTTTCTCTGGGTTGTCTTCGGCATAACTTATGCTTTCTTGCCAGACAATTCCTGCGACCAATGGCGCAGCAGGGTCTGTGAGTTCAATACTTCGCGTGCGGCCGAATACGGGTCCATCTCTCCTGTGGCAGCCTTCTCGACATAAGAAGTGAGTTCACCGTTCCCCTCGATTAGAGTGATGACTCTATCATGCATATTCTGCTCGACTGTCTCGATAAACTCCTTCTTGCGTTGCTCTCTCCGTTTCACGGCAAGGAGTCCAGTCTCCTCGAGATGGCTGCGGTGGCCACAGATCTTCTGGTGAAGCTCATCGGTGCCGACGTTGTTCAAAGCCTCGGCAGCGAGTACCGGGACTTCCCATTGCTTCTGCGGGTCATGAGTGTGGACCATGCCAGGATGATCGAGGTGCCCGCGATGGTGTTCATAGTCCTGGGTGGTTGGGTGGATGTGCAGCATGGTCTGAAGTTCGGCCACCAGGTTGGACGCTCCAGGACGGTCTGCTTTGTTGACGACGAAGATGTCAGCAATTTCCATCAGGCCCGCCTTCATGGTCTGTATGGTATCCCCTGCCTCTGGGACCAGAACCACGACTACCGTATCTACGTGCTCCATGACGTCCATCTCAGTCTGCCCCACGCCAACAGTCTCCACTATGACGAAGTCCTTGCCGAATGCGTCCAGGAGTTTGATCACCCCTCGGGCAGCCCGCGGCAGGCCTCCAAGGCTTCCCCTGGTGGCCATGCTGCGGATGAAGACGCCTTCGTCCAGATAGTGCTGCTGCATCCTGATGCGGTCGCCAAGCACTGCACCGCCAGAAAACGGGCTTGTGGGGTCCACGCAGACCACGCCGACGGAGCAACCTTTAGCCCGGATGACCGCGGTCAGCCTATCCGCCAGACTGCTTTTGCCCGCACCGGGGGGGCCGGTAATACCGATCCGATAGCCTCTTCCGAGGTGAGGCTGTATCAGCCTCATTATCTCGGGGACTTCCGGCCCATCCCGCTCCACCAGGGTCATAAGGCGGGCCAGTTGCTGCTGCTTGCCTTGCAGCATTTCTGTTACAGCTTGCATAGAGGGACCTCCGATTGGCTCATTCTATAGGCCAGTCGAAAACAGAGTCAAACGCTACGGACCAAGCGTACTTTTCAACAAGATTCCGTTTGCCCAGTAAAGCCCGGTATTCCCGGAAGGCAGGATGTCATAGGTCCGATCCGAGTCGTATTTCACACGTTGAGAGCTTAAGATTATTGCCCCGTCCAGGGTCTCGCCGGGGGCCAGGTCCCCGAGCGCACGCCCATCCGCGTCAGGATGTCCTGGAGAGGCAGTGACACTTCTTCCATCAGCCAACCCGAGCGTGACAACCTCCATCGATGACGGGACAGGAGTAGAGCTTGTTCTCAGAACAACACCGGCCAGCTTTCGTGAGCCGTCGACGGTCCAGACTGTCATTCCTTCGCGCAACTGTTCGACCGGGACGGGCCCGTGAGGGGTGTCTATCAGGGTGCCTCTGGCCAGGCAGATGGGGCACGTGTTGAAGCTGGTTTCCCTTTTTGTTTCTCTTATCGAGCCACCCGGAGTGACATTCCCCTGGATACGTGACCCCTGGCCTTGCCCGATACGGAGGGTGTATTCATATTCGTTGCTGGAGGGGACCAGCTCAACCCCTAACTTGAGTTTCTTATGCTCACGGTAGATATTGAGGGTTTCAGCCTTGTCGTATTCCGTCTTATCAGGCAATCTAAGATGAACAAGAATCGCCGAAAACTCGGCACGGTCAGCCCTGATGGTCGCGAACTGCTCTGACGCGTTCTTCTCTTCCTGTCCCTCACGCCCTACCGGATAGAAATCAGGGTCACAGTAGAACACTTCTCCGTAGCCGGACATAAGGCGGTACTTCAGCTCAGGAGCGGAGTAGACAGCGCTCGTCGTGGTTGTCGTTGCGGTTGGAGTCTGAGTTGGAGTTGGCGTTGGAGTGGCCGTGGTTGCTGCCGAAGGGCGGCATGACAGCATCAGTATGGCGGCAAACAGAATAACAAGAAGTCTTCTCGAAGAGATGCCACGGATTGCTTCGGTCCTTCGGACACCCGCAATGGTAATTTCAATAACGATGTCAGTCCGCCTTTCCAAGAGTTGGATCTGCCATTACTCATACGTCGATTGTGCCCTCAATCCTTCCAAGGGCTCAGGGCAGGCTTTCCTTCGGACAATCGCTCGACAGCGTCGGGGATAATCGTAGCCATTATTACGCCAGGGACTACTCGCCGTCATCGTCCCCGGGTCGCTGCCCGGCCTGAGACGCGCCAGCCGTCCCGCCAGTCGCCTGACCCTCGCCGCCACCCTCAGGGGGGCGCTGAAAACCGGATTCCGCCAGCGTGGTCTTCTTCTTCCTGCGCCGTGGGCGTCGACGTTTGCGTTGGGCATCGGCTTGGTCGGATGGCTTGGGCGCTCCTTCAGCAGCTTTCCTGGTTACCGCTTCGGCGGTTTCCTTTACGGCATGCTGTTCTGTCTCAGGCTGGTCGCTGCCTTCTGTCTTGATGGCTCCCACGCCGCCCTCGCATGCGGCACACGCCGCCTTACGCTCGGCCTTTTCCGCCCGATACGAGTCGACTTCGTAGCTGAGACAACATAGCAGCCGCCCACAAACTCCAGATATCTTGGCCGGGTTAAGCGGCAGGTTCTGGTCCTTGGCCATTTTGATGGACACGGGCGTCAACTCGCTGAGAAATGTTGAACAGCAAAGCGTTCTGCCGCAACGGCCCATGCCGCCCAGTAATTTTGCAGCGTCTCTCGGTCCTGCCTGGCGCAGCTCGACGCGCATCTTCAGTGTGTTAGTCAGCCGCTTCACCAGGTCCCGGAAGTCCACCCTCTCTTCTGCACGGAAGAAGACTGTCACGTGGTTCGCTTCAAGGTTGCATTCCGCGGCTATCACCTTCATGGGCAGGCCCATTTCCGCAACCACTTCTTCGCTCTTCCGGACGACGTCAACTTCGCGTTGCCGGAGGTCTGACGCCAGTTCGATATCTTCCTGGGCGGCCTTGCGGACTACCGGTTTCAAAGGCGCGGTTATCTCGCTGAGTACCACTTGCCCGGGCGCGATAACAACCTGGGCCAGTGCCTGGCCCCGTGCGCTTTCAACGACGACCCAGTCGCCCACGTGAATATCGATCTCCGCCGGGTCGAAATAATAGACCCGGCATGCCTGTTTGAACCTTACTCCCACTACGCCAGCCATTTATCTTCCTAGCTCACCGGTGCCAGCAGCGGCCGGGGAGGGTCTTCCTTTCCTGGGTACATTCAACATCAGGGATTCCAGCGCAAGCCTCAAGTTGGCGTTCAGTCCTATCTGTTCTTTTGCTCGGCGTATCGCTCCGGCAGACGCACTGATATCGGAGATATCGAAGAGGCCAGACTGTTGTTCCAGTTCATCCCGATAGTCCACGTTGGTCAGGCTGCTATCGCAGCCAGCCTTAAGCATCAGCAAGTCGCGCCACCAACCGAGCCACAGATTAAGCAGAGATTCGCCTTCGTCCCTGGACTCGTCGAACCTCTTGAGCCATTCAGTAACAAGGGCGAATCTCTTGCCATACGCCAGTGAAGGAATGCGAACGATGATATCCAGGTCCTGCTTCCGCTGCTGCATCTCCCCATCGTCAGACAACGCGGACAACGCCCACCCCGGGCAACCCGATGATAAACGGGCGAGCAATGCTGTTCGTTCATGATCGACGCCCTGTCTTTGTCCGAGAAGGTGCGCAACCGCTTCTATTGTCAGCGGCCTCAACTCGATCCGCTGGCAGCGCGAAAGTACTGTGGGCAAGACCGATTGCTCCCTGCTGGAGAGCAGAATGAACAGCACGTGTGCCGGCGGCTCCTCCAGTGTCTTCAGGAGGGCGTTGGCCGCCTCGGACGACATGCGCTCAGCGCCGTCTATCACGAACACTTTCATCCTGCCTTCAAAAGGCGGCAGGCTGGCCTGTTCGATTAGGTCTTTTATTTCCTGGATGCCGATCTCGGTGCGCTTCTTTCCTTTGGCTGCCGGGTCTGGCCGGGAAAGCGAAGTCACTTTGATGTCCGCATGTTTGCCGGAAGCTATCCGCTGACATGAACGGCACAGGCCGCATGGGGGGTTGTCTGACTCGCAGTTTACCGCCCGTGCCAGGTCCATAGCCAGAGTCATCTTACCCACATGCTGCGGTCCGAGGAGAAGATAGGCGTGTGATAGCCGTCTCTGGCTGAGGGCGCGCCGGAACAATGCCACGATCTTCTCGTTGCCGGCAGTCTGCCAGTTGCCTGGTTGGCTATTCACAGTCCCTCGCCACCAGGTCCTGATAGGTTTCTCGCTTTCGGATCACCCTGGCTTTTCCATCCTTGACCATGATAATGGCAGGCCTGGGCACGTTGTTGTAGTTAGAGGCCATCGTAGGAGCGTATGCGCCGCACACCGGAATCGCGATAACGTCCCCAGAACGGGCCGCTGGCAACATCGCGTCTTTCACCAGCACGTCTCCCGATTCGCAAAACCTGCCGGCGATCGTGACTTTCTCGGTGGGTGCATCCGCGGCGCGGCCGGCAAGCAAGGCTTCGTACTTCGCCTCGTACAGGGCAGGGCGGATATTGTCGCCCATGCCGCCGTCGACGCAAACATACTTGCGCACGCCGGGAATATCCTTAATTGTCCCGACCGAATAGAGGGCCACACCGGCCTGGCCAACTAAGGCCCGGCCTGGCTCAATGACCAGTCTGGGAGGGGTCACATGCATCTCTTTGCATGCCGACAGGACGGTCGCAGCGATGGCCTCCGCGTAGGTCGAGGCAGGGGGAGCCGGGCATTCGGCGACGTACTGTACGGCGAATCCGCCGCCAGGGCTGAACTCCATCAATTCGAAGCCCAGGTTTCGCCTCATCTCAGAGGCGAAACCGAGCATCACCTTTACTGCTTCAACATATGGCTCAACCTCGAACACCTGGGAGCCTATGTGGCAGTGCAGTCCGACCAGGTTAAGGTGCTGCCGGCAGATGGCCATCTTCACCGCTTCTTCAGCCTGGCCGTTTTGCAGAGGAAAGCCGAACTTGCTGTCCAGTATGCCCGTGGTGATGTTCGCATGAGTGTGTGCATCTACACCGGGGCTGATCCGCAGCAATATGTCCTGCACCAGGCCGCGCTCCGCCGCCACCTCTTCCATGAGGTCCAGTTCGTTAAATCCGTCGACTACAACGCGACCTATCCGGAAGTCCACTGCCTGTTCCAGTTCTGCCCTGGACTTGTTGTTGCCGTGAAAATATATCTTCTTCGCCGGGAACGAAACGGCCTGTGCTACAGCTAACTCGCCTCCCGAGACCACATCCATTCCCAGTCCCTCTTCGGAGAGTATCCGTGCTACTGCGGGATGCGCAAATGCCTTGCTGGCATAGATTACCAGAGACTGGGGATAGCGCTTCACGAATTCGTCCCTGAATTCGCGGCACTTCTGTCGCAGCGTGACTTCGTCGAAAACGTAGAGAGGGGTGCCGAACGAAGACGCAAGCTCGATGGAGTCACAGCCGCCAATGCGAAGGTGGCCTTGCTGGTCTATGCGCGTACCTTCAGGAAAAACAGGCAGAATATCACGATGACGATTATTCATGAGTTTCCGGAATACACTGGTGCCTTTCAAGATTGGAACAATCAACATACTTTACCATGCATGTATACACCCAGCAAGCCTGCTATCTCCGACGCCGCACATTGACACCGAAAGTATGTCACCCATAGAATTGCCTTATGTATGAAAAGACGACTCTCCCCAATGGCATCCGGCTCATCACCAGTTCATTTCCGCATACGAGGTCGGTGTCGCTCGCCGTTTTCATGGCTGCTGGACCCCGCTATGAGAAGCCTGAACTGGCCGGCGTATCCCATTTCGTGGAACACCTTCTCTTCAAGGGGACGAGGCGCTGGCCCACTTCACAGCTCGTTTCGGAGGCGATAGAAGGCGTCGGCGGGATACTGAACGGGGGCACCGACAAGGAAGTCACCATTTACTGGTGCAAGGTAGCCCAATCTCATTTTCAACTGGCTTTGGACCTGCTGACAGAGCTGGTCCGCGAACCCAGGATGGACCGCGCCGACACTGACCGGGAGCGCTCGATCATTATCGAAGAGCTGAACATGTGTATGGACTCGCCGCAGAGCCGGGTGGACCAGATATCAGACGAATTACTGTGGCCGGGCCAATACCTGGGACGGGATATCGCCGGAAGCAAAGATACGGTCTCAACGATGTCGCACGATTGTATACTTGAATACTTCACGCAACGCTATTTGCCGAACAATGCTGTAGTTGCCGTGGCGGGAAACATTGCCCGGAGCGAAGTGGAAGACTCGGTGAAGAAGGCTTTTGGCTCCTGGAAACAGAAGGAACCCCCCGCCGGTTTCGTTGCTGAAGGCCGCCAGGACAAACCCCGTGTGCGTGTAGAACACCGCGATACGGAACAGGCCAACCTTTGCCTGGCCGTACAAGGCGTTTCGGCGCTCGATCCAGACCGGTTCAAGATGAACCTGCTGAATGCTGTCCTGGGCGAGGGCATGAGCAGTCGACTGTTTGCCGAGATAAGAGAAAAGCGCTGCCTGGCTTACGACATACACAGTGCGGCCAGCCACTTCCACGATGCCGGATCGTTGAGCATCTACGCCGGTGTGGACCCCTGCCACCTCAAAGAGGCGATTTCTGCCATATTGGAACAACTGGGACGGCTGAAATTGGACATGCCCGAGTCCGAAGTATCCAAGGCCAGGGAGATGTCCAAGGGGCGTCTTCTGCTTCGCATGGAAGATACGCGGAACGTGGTGGCGTGGCTGGGCAGCCAGGAGATGATCTCGGGGAAGATACTTACGCCCGATGACGTGGTTGCCCTGCTGGATAAGATCGGCCCTGAAGACCTCATAGACGTGGCTAAACGCCTCCTGGTCACTAATAATCTGTCCCTTGCAGTCGTGGGCCCGGTCGAGGAAAAAGACCTGCCCGTGGAGTTGCTGAAGCTGTAGGACGGTTCGAGCCTGCCTCTCGGGCGGCGCAAGACGATGACCCTACGCCGGAGGGACGCGCGCAGTTTACCCTGAGCGCAGCCGAAGGGTCGAGAATGACAGGTTTGCGTCGCTCCGGTCACTTTAGGCGAAGCCGAAGGGCCGCAAGTCTTCATTTCCATGAATGCTTGTCAGGCCCAGAGGACTCTCCCATCGTTACAGGTGGAATGCGGACGCGAGGGGACCGCGTCCCTCCGAAGGATAAGGGCGGCTCGGAGTTCGGAGGGCGACGCTCTGTCGAGGCCGTTTTGTTGCTCAGACCGGCGACGCACCCCTCTCTTTTTTCTCTCCTGAATAAGGGGAGAGAGAAGAATGCTTACCCCATTCTTACCCCCATTCTTCTTACCCCCATTCTTTTTGCCCCTCCCGCGTTCCTCTGCTATGATAGCCGTACTTATATGAGACAGCCTGGAGAAGCAGCACAGCGTATCCGCGTTCGGTTCGGCCGGAAGGGCGAAGCCGCGTTCATCTCCCACCTGGACCTGATGCGCTTCTGGGAGCGGGCGCTGCGCAGAGCGGGTCTGCCGTTAGCCTACTCTCAGGGGTTCACCGCCCATCCCCGGATTTCTATTGCCGCCCCCCTGCCTCTCGGCACAACCAGCGAAGCTGAGCTTGTGGATATTTACATGACCCGTTGGATTGCCCCCCACAGTTTCCTTCAGGCCATCCGTTTGCAGTTGCCTGCGAGCATCTTTGTCACGGAGGCTACCGCCGTTCCCACCAACGCCCCTTCGCTGCAGTCACAGGTGCGTCTGGCTGAATATCGTGTATCGGCAAGCATCATGGTGGACAAGACTGAAACGCAGGGGGCAATTGAACGGCTGATTGGCGCCACCACACTCATGTGGCAGCATACCAGGGACACTGGAGTCCGCTCTTACGACCTGCGACCGCTGGTGAAAGAACTCTGGCTGGAGAACTCAGCAGAAGACACGGTGGTTATTGGCATGGTCCTTCGCTGCGACCCGGAAGGCTCGGGGAGGCCGGACCAGGTTATGTCTGCACTTGGCTTCACACACTCGCCGCGTGAGGTCCATCGTGTCAAGCTCATCCTGGAGGCTCCGAGGTTGGCCCGAAAATGAGCGACCGGCCAAAGCCGGAAGCAGACACCCATAGCGGCCTGGACCCGGTGCGGCAGGCTACAGCCAGGAGATTCGCCCACAAGTCCAGGGCACTCCATCTGGCGGACTGGCTGGTAAGAACTGCAACGCTGGCAGGCCTGGCTTTAAGTGGCCTTGGGTCCTACCTTCGCGATGCAATTCCTTTCGCCCGGCCGCTCTCCGGGGTACTCTTCCTGCTCATCATTGTTCTGGCATACACTGTTCTGTCCCTTCCTGTCAGCTATTACCGGAACTTCGTGATGCCCCGCCAACTGAAGCTGGGCACGCAGAGTGCCAGGTCGTGGCTTTCAGCAACGGCAAAACACGGACTGCTGGTGGTGGTCCTGTTGTCCACCATCTCTGCCCTCGCCTATTGGGCCATGGATGCCTTTCCTGCTGCCTGGTGGTGGATCACCGGGCTCTTCGTAGTCTTATTCGCGGTGGCCTTGAACTGGCTCGCGCCTGTTGCGATACTGCCCCTCTTCTTCAGATTGACGCCGATCGACAATACGGAACTGGGCGGCAGGCTGCTCAACCTGGCGAGAAGGGCGGGCGCCGCTGTAATCGGTGTCTATACGGGGGGACAATCAGGGCGGCGCGGCATGGCCAATGCCGTGCTCATCGGCATGGGCCGTAACCGCCGTATAGTTCTGAGCGGAGGCGTTACACACGTCTATACCCCTGAGGAGATTGAGGCAATGATGGCGCACGAGATGGGACATGCCTTTCATCGGGACATACCACGCCTGATTGCGGCACAGTTACTGGTGGGCCTGGCAGGCTTTCTCGTGGGCTACCTGATACTGTTGCTGTCTGCCGGGTCACTGGGGCTGAACGGAGTTTCTGACACCGCGGGGCTTCCACTGATCATTCTGGGCATCACGATATTCTCGCAATTGTCAGGACCTCTGGTGTCTGCATACATGCGCAAGTTGGAGCATGGCGCGGACACGTATGCACTTCAATTGACAGGCAATGCAGACGCTTTCATCAGCCTTATGACCAAGCTGGCTGACCAGAACCTGAATGAAGCCAACCCCAGCCGTCTTGCCGAACTGATCTTCTACAGGCATCCCTCGTATCAAAGCCGCGTGGAACGGGCTATCAAGTTCCGGGAGCAGAGTCTATGCGGAGCCCTGCAATGTTCAGGTTAATCCTGGCACGCCATGGGGAGACGGACTGGAATGTCCAGAGAAGAATACAGGGAGGGTCAAGCGACGTCCCCCTGAATGCGGTGGGACGCAAGCAGGCGAACTCTATAGGCATTGCGCTGCGGCAGCGACAAGTCCAGGCTATATTCTCCAGTCCCCAGGTACGGGCCATGGATACAGCCAGGGCCATCGCAAGTCATCATAGAATAGAGGTAGTGGCTGTTCCTGCCCTGAGAGAGATAGAAGCTGGGGAATTCGAAGGCAGGATGGTTGACGCTCTGGAAGTCTCTCTGAGCCATTTCCTGCTGGCTGACGGAAAAGGGGAGTTGCCTCGTATGCCTTCAGGAGAAGGTCTGACTGAACTCAGGGCCAGAGCCTGGCCGGCCATCGAAGGCATCATCGCAGGACGTTCCTCGGGAGATGTCGTGGTGGTGAGTCATTACTTCACCGTGCTGGTAATAATCTGCAGCGCACTGGGTTTACCTCTGACTTCCCTGAGGCAGCTTCGGACGAGCACGGGCTCTATCAGCACAATCGGTTTTGGCCAGTTGGGGAGTATTCTGCTTTCTTTGAATGACATCTGCCACCTGGAAGGTGATAGTCGTTGACAAGCGGTCCTGCGAGAACGGGCCGGCGAAGGTCCTGGGAAAACCGCGCCCTTGATGCCGTCCGGTCGGTCTGCCAACCGTTTGCCCGGAGTCGGTCCGTTCTGGTTGTCGGAGTCTCCGGGGGGCCAGACTCCGTTTGCCTGTTGCACCTGCTGGCAAAGTCACGGGAGTTGCTGTGTGTCTCGTTGCATGCAGCGCATCTCGATCATGGCCTGAGAGGGGCGGATTCCGAAGCAGACCGCGAATATGTGGTTGGCCTCTGCCGTCTGCTGGAAGTGCCTGTTCGTGCGGAAAAGACCGACCTGTTTCCTCTTCGGCGCAAGCATAGCCCTCTCGAGGAGGTTGCGCGGGAGGCCCGCTATTCGTTTTTTGCCCGCGTTGCGGGGGACGTTGGCTCAGACGTCGTGGCAGTGGGCCATACCGCCGACGACCAGTTGGAAACGGTCCTGATGCACCTGGTCCGCGGCACGGGTACGAGGGGACTCGCAGGGATGGACACGGTCACTTCATGGCGTGAGGAAGGCGGGCTTCGTATCGTCCGTCCGCTCTTGGGCGTTAGACGGTCGGAAACTGAGGAATACTGCACGCGGTTCGACCTGAAGCCGCGGACCGACAAGACCAATGTGCTGCCGGTCTATCTGAGGAACCGGGTCAGGATGGAATTGCTGCCCTTGCTTCGGGAACTGAATCCAGGGTTCGATGGCCTGCTATTGCGCACCGCCGCGATCGCACGGGATGACTTCCGCTCACTGGAAATAGGGGCTTCAGAGCTGTGGCCTCAGGTCGCGCGGACCCAGGGAGATGCCTTGCGCCTGGACAGCGAAAGGTTGACCGGCTGCCCGCCGGGCCTGAGGAGGCTACTGCTTCTGCGGGCTATTGAGCAGGTGTCAGGAGGGCGGCGCGACATCGATGCCCAGAATGTGGAAGCGCTGATGGGTGCGCTGCTTATGCCCCCGGGGAAGAACGTGGAGCTCTCGAAAGGCATCGTGGCCCACACTTCGTATGGAGAAGTCGTCCTGGGGAACACGCCGCCTTCCCCTTTCCCGGTGATTCCGGAAGAGTACCCGCTCAACATACCGGGCGAAACCCGCAAACCCGGTTGGGAGATATGCGCTTCTGTTGTACAACCGTGCGATGATATGTCAGCTCACGTTCAGGACTCGTTCAGCGCCTGTATCGACTTGCAGTCTGCGGGGAAGGACCTGACTGTGCGGATGCGGCGCAACGGGGACCGGTTTCAGCCGCTTGGGATGTCGGTGACTAAGAAGCTCCAGGACTTCATGGTGGATGCCCGCATACCCAGGGATTGGCGCGATGGAGTGCCGCTTGTGTGTTCGGGAGAGCGCATCGTCTGGGTAGTTGGTTGGCGCATCGACGACAGGGTCAAGGTTACCTGGTCCACCAGGGAAGCCCTTGTTCTTCAATTCCGTCGCGTGCAGCAGGCTATTTGACTGCAATAATGTCGCTTGGTACATTTAGGGGTGCCTCATGGTGGGGTTGCCAAATTCGTTCGGGGGTGGTTCCATTTGAGAAAGATCAGTAAAGACGGTATTGTTGTCGGCTTCCTAGATGAGGGAAACATCATAAAGTCTGGCGACAGTTTTCTCACAAGCCTTAACCAGACCGGTGTACCTCAGTGTACGGTATTGCGCAAAGGCAGGATAACTACGATGTCGGTTGATGAAGGGAAGAGGGTATTCCCGGGTTCAGGAGACTATGTCATATCCCTCAAGAATTACCTGGAGAAGAGCCACTATACGCTCCAGTTGATGGGGGACATGCTTTAGATGGTGTATCACGGGCGGACCTGGGCATCGCATAAATAGCGGGCATCGCCAGCAGCATCAGAAGCGCGGTCCCCCAAAACGCAAAAGCAAACCCCAGACCGACACTGCTCGACAGGTGCAAGACCACTGAAGTAATCGAAATGCTGACGGCTGCACCCAGGTTCCTGAAGGTCTGCCTCAATCCGGTGATCGTTGATATTTGCTCGGGCATGAGTTCGATACAGGCGTTGTTTGCTGCTGGAACGCAAATCCCGAGCCCAACCCCTGAGAGACCTATTACCACAAGAAGTAACGCGAGTCTCGTTGAGTGAGACATCGGGAAGTCAAGCGCACCAAGGCCAAGCAATAAGCCTGCCAGGGCGACCAGGAGCGAGCCCAGGACCATCGGTTTCCGGTAGCCGAAACGAAGCAAGAAGAAACTGCTTACCAGGGACGCTGCCGCGAGTCCCACGCTCCTTGGTGTTATTGCCAGACCGCTCTGGAGCGTGGACATGCCATACACTGATACGGCATATAGCGGCAGAAGCGCGGATACCCCAAAGTTCACGCCTATTATGATGTTGTAAATATTGGCCGCGTTGTAGGGTTTCCCTGTAAGGATTACCGGGTCAAGCATCGGCATGGCGACCTTCTTCTCATGGTGGAAGAAGAAGAACAGCAGAAGAGAACCAGCCAGAACCAACAGACCCCCGGGGGCCCACCAGAAGCCTTCTTTTCCTCCGTTACCCAGGACCGTGATCCCCGCCATAACACACAGCAACGAGCCGGCGAACAGCCCCGCACCTTTCAGGTCAACGTCGAGTCGCGTCCGTTTTTTGTCCGGTTTCAATATGAGCGCCAGTGCGAACAGGGTTGCCGCCGCCCACGGCAGGGCTAGCCAGAAGACGGCGCGCCAGCCAAATGTTTCAACAATCCAGCCTCCCACGTTCGGTCCCAAGATGCCGCCCGCAGTAACAATGGTGGTTATGAACCCTATGTAGCGTTGCCTCGAATGAGGAAAAGCTTCGGCCACGATGCCAGCGGATGCAGGGATGAGTCCCCCTGAGCCAATGCCCTGTATTGTGCGGGCCATGATCAACAGGTAGATGTTGGGCGCGATGGCAGAGAGAAGAGTTCCCACCATGAACAGGACGACGAAGAAGATATAGGTGCGTTTCCGTCCGAAAGAGTCACTTGCTTTGCCCAGCAGAGGTGCGGTAGCAACGGTGCCCAGCAGGTTGGCACTCAAAACCCAGCTTGCCAGGACTATTGAAACGTTGAAGGCAGACGTTATGTGCGGGAAAGCCACGGCAACTGCAGTCCCACTCATCGAAGACACGAGTAGTGCAGCGGAGACCGAGGCGAAGATAAGGTAGCTGGACACGAAACGTTAATATACCCCTTCCGGTCGACAGGCGGCAAATGAAATGAACGCCTGTGCATGCAGAGCCACTTCCAGGATACTGAACAAACCTTGGTGGGCAGATTATCACTATGCTATACTTTACCCTTCTACATTTGCCTTCGGAGCAGGAATGACAGACACAGCAACGCTGCAACAAATAAGAAGCCCGCTCGACACGATTGTCGATCCGGAGTCCATCGCTCTGGTAGGCATCACAGTGAACAATCCTGACCATTGGACAAGGACGTTCCTTGATGCTCTGCTCGAATTCGGCTTCGACAAGCCTCTCTACCTGGTGAATCCGAAGGGTGGGGAGATAAGGGGCTTGAAGGTCTATTCTGATGTTGGGGACATACCGGGGCGGATCGAGTACGTGATAAGCACGGTCCCTGCCAGGGCGTCGTCCGCCCTTGTCTACGCCTGTGCCAAGAAGGGAGTTAAGGTAATCCACTTCTGTACTGCCGGCTTCAGCGAGATAGGGACCGAGGAAGGCAGGGAACTGGAGCGCCAACTGGTCGAAGCCGGGAGGCAAACGGGCATAAGGCTGCTCGGCCCAAACTGCATGGGCCCTTACTGTCCAGGCTCGCGAATTGCATTCGAGCCCAGCATGCCCCATGAGAGCGGTCCGGTGGGATACGTCTCCCAGAGCGGAGGCAATGTTAATGTCCTGGTACGGCAATCAGTCCCGCGAGGAGTGCGTTTCAGTAAGGTCTTCAGCTACGGCAATGCCAGCGACATCAATGAGTGCGATCTCCTGGAGTACCTGGCCTCCGATCCAGAAACGCGAATCATTGCGATGTATCTCGAAGGCGTGAGGGACGGGCCTCGATTCAAACGAGCTCTGTCGAATGCCGTGCGGGCCAAGCCTGTAGTTGTTTTGAAGGGTGGGGTAACGGAGGGTGGCGCAAGGGCAGTTCACGGCCATACCGCATCCCTCGCAGGCAAGACCTCGACGTGGGAGGCCCTGTGCAGGCAGACTGGAGCGATCAACGTAGCCAATCTTGATGAAATGGCCGATGTCCTGGTGACGCTTCGATTCATGCAAAGCCCGAAAGGGAAAAGAGCGCTCCTTTTTGGCGGCGGCGGCGGAGCGAGCGTTCTAATGACCGACGCTTTCGAAAGGAACGGACTGGTCGTCCCGCCATTGCCTCCAGAGGATGTCCAAAAACTGCGGGAATTCAGCCCTGACGCCGGGAACATACTGCGTAATCCTCTGGACTATTCCCAATCGTTTTTTGATAGGGAAATGGTCTTGAGGGCAATGAAGATAGCTTCGAGTCCGGACAGCATCGATTTTGTCGTTGCCTTCATGTGTGCTGCCGCCGCTCCCTCGCGAGTAGGCACATGGCTGGCAGACACCACCGGAGCAATGCTTGAGGCAATGAAAGACTGCCCCAAACCCTCGGCTGCTGTCATCGAGCCGCGGGTTACCCCGAAGGAACAGGAGTCAATCTTCGCAATGATCCAGGCTTTTGTGTCTGCAAAAGTTCCTGTGTATTACTCTTTCGACACCGCCGCAAGGGCGATCAGCCTGGTCCTGGATAACGAGGAGAATAGACGCAAAAGGGCGGGGTAACCCTTACCCGGCCTTGTCGAGTAGCGTCACCAGGTCGATCGGACTCGATATCAGTGCCTTTGCGCCGGCTGATTCAAGCTCACTCGCAGCGCGAAAGCCCCACAGAGCGCCAACCGGCAACATCCCCGCCCTGACCGCTGTTTCCATGTCGATATCGGTGTCGCCGAGATAAACACACTGCCGCGGTTCCACTCCGATGATTTCAGCGGCTTCCAACGCTGATGCCGGATCGGGTTTCGTCGGTACGTCGGGCCGGGCTCCCAATACGGCCCGAAAACTGTGGTGGTGGAGCAGTTTCGAAACGCAGAGCCTGGTAAATCTGTCGGGCTTATTCGATACGACAGCGAATGGAATCGAGCGCCGGGAAAGCTCGCCGAGAAGTTCATCTATTCCGTTGAAAGGTCTGGTTCTGTCGGCCCAGTGCAGGTCATATTCTGCGTCGAAAGAGGCAACAACTTGACGGATTGAGTCAGGGTCTCTCCGGTCCTGCGGGAGTACTCGCTCAACGAGTTTTTCCCTGCCGTCGCCCACGAAATATCTGTAGGAATCTAGCTTATGCTCCGGCAAACCCAATCGTGCCAGCACCCGGTTACAGCAATTCCCCAGGTCTTCCAGAGTGTCCAGGAGCGTGCCGTCCAGGTCGAAAATCACAGCTTTGTACGTCACAGGAGCTTCAAGACAGGTCGGGGTTTACTCCCCACTCGGTTCCTTCCTTACTTCGAAGACCACGGGGCTGCTTGGGTCAGGGCATGCTATCGTGGCACAGTCCCGGTCCTTTTCCCATGGGAAGCTCCCGCCAAACTGCAATACGTTGGCGAACGGAAAGATCGCGTTGAAGGCCCAGGAGCACAGGCCCGGAGGCGTTGAGTTGCCAAGCAGGAACTCGTCGCCGACCCTGTGATTACACACGCACGTCCCCTTTTGGGAGACAACCCTCGCGATAAGTTTGAAGTCATCCAAGACTCATCCTCCTTCATGTTGCTGAAGATGCTATCGAGTCTGTTGGCCTGTGTCAATTGTGGGCAAACCCCCAGCAGGCAATAGGGGGAGTCATGGTAGTATAAAGTGACATCTGGCTATATAATATGCTCACGGGCTGCCCGGGCAGTTAGGTGAAGAATTTGCAGTATACTCACACAGCGACTGAGGAAGAGGTGGAGTTCCTCGCGGGTTCGTACCACATCGATCAGGAGGTACGCATGCCTTTTGAAGGTGGCGAGGTGCTCTATCTGGTTGGCATGACCAGTACGATAACCAGTTGTTGCGGCACTGCCAGCCCATTCAGTTTCATTAAGATAGTGGGCAGAATATCCAGTTGGCAAGACAATCGCGATGCCAAAGGACTGCCTGTCTCGCAGATCGAGCTGGTAAGGGACGCAGCCCTTCAGGACCGGTTGAAGGACGAGATACAATTGAAGCATCCCGACATAGAACGGCTTCGCATCGAATTCTGGTAGCATTCCTTACGAGAGTAGAATTGCCATGGATTGGATCGACAAGACAAGTCCCGTTATGGACACGAGCAATGCCGAAATCTGCAGGATATGCGGACGCGTTATTGCCGAGTTCTGCCCTAGAGAAGGTCAATCTTGGCCTTCCCCGCTCGGCTCTGTCTGCCTCGATTGCTGGACGCCGGATATGCCACTGAGAAGAGCCTATTCTGAAAACCTCTAAAAACTCCTGAAAAACCCTGAAAACCTCTTGACGTAATACCTCGCAAATGTTACAATCCCGTTACATATGCCGATCCCTGTACACCAAATGACTGTAGAACTCATATTCATACCACAATATATTGTGTTCGACGTTGCCTTGATGGCAGGGGTAGATCTTGGGACAGGGGGCATCTAGGAATGGAAAGCAGCCTGGCTGGCCCTCAGGAACGCTGCAAGATTTGCGGCAAGAAGATAGCGGAGTTCTGTCCGAAACAAGGCGAGACATGGCCATCTTGCATCGGTTCCGTATGCGTTGATTGCTGGAAGCCCGAGATGCCGGTTAGAAGGCCCCTGGTCCAACCAGCCTGATACATTAAGCTGCAATTGGTCTTCCCCTGACTGCCTCGTCCTCACCGTTTTGAAAGATGGATGATAGTTATTGATGGCAGCCAGAAACCCGGGAGCGGCGCGATTGTAGGTATTTGGTCGGGCATGCCGCCCTCCATCTGTGGAACAGGGTCTTAGCCCGAGAGTCTCCTGCCTCACTGAGGCTCTTTCGGTTCAGGATGCCCTTTCAGCCCGGGCGATAGCCGCCCTGGGGATATACTTCTGCCATTCCTCGTGGCTGCGCAGGTAGTGGAATGGAATGTAGAAGTCGCTGTCCCTTGGTGCTATCGGCTGATGATGCAGTTTCATTCCGGCCTCAGTGGGAGTCCTTCCCGCCTTGCGGTGGTTGCATGCGGCGCAAGCTGCGATGACGTTCTCCCAGGTATGCTTGCCGCCCTTTCGGCGTGGCACAACATGGTCCAGGGTGAGGTCGCGGCCTTCGCGCCCGCAGTACTGGCAGGTATACCGGTCCCGGCTGAATATCTCAGTGCGTGTTACCCTGCGACGGAGGCGGGGGCGCTTGACCATGTAGACCAGGCGCACTACTGAAGGGATTTCGAAGTCGCCCGCAGAACAGTGGAGTTCGCCGTACCCGTTCTCCAGCATTTCCGCTTTTCCGTTCAGCATGAGGATGAGCGCGCGGCGTACGCGGCATATGTTGAGCGGTTCGTAGTTCTGGTTGAGCACCAGTACCGGCAGTTCTACCATACCAAGACAGCCCCAAGACGTTTACTGCGGCTAGTGCGTATATTAGCTAAAAGCTCTGCCCTTAGGCAAGTTCCAAGGTTGAGGCTTACGAGTGGCCAGGTATTCGGGAGCCGTGGCGATGACAGTGCTATTGGTGTGATCAGCCGTAGTTAGACAGTGAATTGAAGAGCAAGGTAGATTATGGTATCCGCTCTTTCCTGGCAAAGGCAGGGTCGTGCTGCGTGTTCCGGCGAAAGTGACGTCCATCTCGCTCCAAAGTGTTAGGCGTCTCGGAGGAAAGTGACAGGCCGGAGCGGAGCGACGCTGGGCCTGCGTGAGTTTAACTCGCGACCCTATTGAGTTGCAATCCTCCTTTCTTTCCTCTCATCGTCCCAGTTTTCTCTTCTTGCCTGGGCGACACGACCTGATCATGAGGCACCGCGTGTCTTCCGCATCGACTCTCCCCTGAGTTCGATCCGGTAGGCGTTATGCAGCAGCCGGTCGCAGATGGAGTCCGCCAGCGTGGGATCGCCGATATTGGGGTGCCAGTCCTTGATCGGGCACTGGCTGGTGATCACGGTGGCGCCCGACCCATAGCGGTCCTCCACGATCTCCAGCAGGTCCCTCCGCTCCCACTCAGCAAGCGGGGTGAGCAGCAGATCATCGATCACGAGTAGCTGGGCCTTCCCCAGCTTGGTGATGGTCTTCAGGTGGGAGCCGTCTCCACGCGCTTGCTGCAGTGATTCGAATAGCGTGGGAGCACGGGCGTAGAGGACGGTGTAGCCGGCGCGGGCGGCCAGGTTGCCCAGGGCGCAGGAGAGGAATGACTTGCCGATTCCGGTAGGGCCACTGATGAGCACAGTGCGGTGCGCCGCTATCCACTGCGTGTTCGACAGCTCCAGCACGACCTGTTTCAAGAGTCCACGTGGATGGGCGTAGTCGATGTCCTCCATCGCTGCCTGCTGCTTGAGCCTGGCATTCTTAAGCAGCCGCTGCAGGCGCTGGTTATCCCGGTGCGTCTTCTCGTCCTGCACCAGGAGCGCCACGAACTCCCCGTGGGAGAGATCGGCTTGGGCGCTGTCAGAGAGGCGTTCGCTGAAGCCCCTGGCCATGCCGTGGAGCTTAAGCGCGTTCAATATGGTCACAGTTTGTTCGTTGAGCATAGACTTACTCCTGTACGTAGTATTCTCCGCCCCTCACATTGTTATGAAGGGGCAACTGCATCTGCCGGGACTGCGGGTCCCCACCTTTAGCAGACCGGTCCAGTCCGGTCTTCAATATGGCACGCATGGACTTGAAGGAACAGGCATTGTATTTGAGGGCCCGCTGCGCCGCCGCTTCGACCCGCTCAGCATCGTAGTCCCGTACCAGGCGCATGATGCCCAGGCAAGAGCGATAGCCCAGCTCGGGGTAGGTGCGGGACGCCATGATCTTCTCCACCAACTCGGCGGTGGCGGATCCGGTCTTGCTCGCCCACTGGATGATGCGGGATGGCGTCCACTCCAGGTATTTCTGGTGCGCCAGCGGCATGTGCTCCTTGACCGTGGTAGGGAGGTGAGGTACATAGGACCGGGCATGTGCCGCCACGCGCTCGCCCTTGCGGAAGGCCTCCACCGTGGTGGCGGTGAGCCGCACGTCCACACTCTCTCGAAGCAGGGAGAAGGGCACGCTGTAGTAATGACGGTCCACCTCTATGTGGTAGTCGATGTTCACCGTCGCCTTCCTCCACTCCGCGTATTCGTAGGGCCGCTGGGGCAGCGGCAGGGCATTGGGCCGGTCGACGGCCTCAAACAGTTCCCGGCGCGACCTCTTCGCCTTGCGCAGCGGCCGTGTATTGAGGCGTTCCAGGAGTTCCCGGATAGCCGTATTCATCTCAGAGAGCGAGTAGAAGGTGCGATGGCGCAGCACCGCGAGTATCCATCTCTGTGCTACCAGAACGCCCGTTTCGACCTTGGCCTTGTCCCTTGGCTTCGACGGACGAGCGGGGAGCACGGCGCAGCCATAGTGCTCAGCCATGTCGGCATATGTGGGGTTCAGTTCCGGCTCGTAGCGGCAGGCCTTGTTCACCCCGCTCTTCAGGTTGTCGGGCACGAGCATCCTTGGAGAGCAGCGAAAGTACTCGAAGGCGCGCACGTGGGAGTTGATCCAGTTGGGGAGTTCCTGGGTAAGGCTGGCCTCGGCGTAGGTGTAGTTGGAGGCGCCCCACACCGCCAGGAAGAGCTCGGCGGAGATGAGTTCGCCGGTGGCGGCATCGACGACGGAAAGGCCATCGCAGTAGTCTACGAAGACCTTCTCGCCGGCGCGGTGCTCCTGGCGCATGCAGTAGTCGCGCTTCTGCCGCCAGCGATAGTAATACTCGCAGAACTGGGTATATTCGTAGCCATTCCTTGGATGGGCGTCCTTGTACTCCACCCACAGTTGGGTGAGCGTCAGGTTGAGCTTCTTGTAGCCGCGCAGCTCGTCGTAGATGTACTGGCAGTCAGGCAGCGGACGCCTAGCCTCGGCTGGCGGGTGCGACCTGGGGAACAGTCGCTCTTCGATCTCGCGTTCGCTGAGCCCGGCCGCACTGTCCCAGTCGAGCCCGGCGGCGCTCATCCGCTTCAGGTAGTTGCCGACCGTGGTCCGGCCGATCTTGCAGCTCTCCGCGATCTCCTGATCGCCGAGCCCGCAGACACACTTGAGACGTAGGACTTCTTTGATCTTGCGCATGGACAACCTCTTGTTCGGCATAGTCCCTCCTCTGAAGAGGGGAGTCTACGCCCGATTTGTTGCCCAGCGCCGCTTCAGCGCACCCTGGTTCTCAGCGGCTGCCACCCTGTCCGAGTCGGTGGTCACCTACTCCGAGAAGCATGTCACTTTGGTCCGAGACACCTGCCACTTTCCTCCGAGAAGTGTGTCACTTTGGTCCGAGACGCTCGTCACTTTGCTCCGAGAAACGCATCGTGCAGCGGTACCAGGATGTCGGCCCGTTTCTTTACTGTCAGTACGCTGTCATAAGCCGCCTTCACGTCGTGGTGCAGTAAGGGTATTCCTACTTGCCAGCCCTTCTTCTTCATTGCCTCGGTCTGCTCGAAAGTACTGAGCTGACTGCAGAATCCCGTGATTATGGCCCTGCCCGCACTCGTGTTGACTTCAATTGACTGTCCGCCCACCGTGTGCCCGGGGGAAAGAAAGACAGACACTCCGGGTATTATTTCCTGTTCCCCGTCGACAAATTCAAACGCAAGGTCTTCAAACAAAGTACGGTCATAGACGGCAGCGTCAATGGGATGCGGGTTTCGAGCGTATTCGAATTCCTTTTTCTGAACGATGAATCTGGCTTTGCAGAACAGGCGCGCCAACGCAATGTGGTCACGATGCAGGTGGGTAACAATAACAACTTCAATATCTTCCGGCTTCAGACCGATCTTGCTCAGTCCGGCCTCAGGGGTCGACAGGTCCAACCCGAATCCAGGAGATAGCGTCGAGTTGAATCCGGCATCCACTAACGTCTTGGGTTTTGACCCTTCTATATACCATATGTAGCAAACCGATGTGGTGCTCGTTCCCATGTTCATGAGATAGGTATACTGTGAAGCATCTCGCGGCCCGGCACAAAGTGCAATGGGGCGAATAGAGTATGTAGCCATTCATTTGCCTCCTGACACATTCCGTGACCTTCCCGCTTCTGGGGAACCATCAATTGGTGATGGTGACTTTCCTATTATCCCAACCTCGGGAATCACAACACTATCTGCGCCGGATTCATCGCGCCGTACTTTGCTTTGTTCTCGGTGATCTCGATGGCTTCTGGAAGCTTCTCCAAACCGTGAAGAATATGTGTTATCTGCGAACGCACCTCAACTCGACCATTGGCTACCAGGAATGCAGACGTTCTGAGGAATTCTATGGTGCCTGGAAAAGGGGATATGTACCTGATTCTTTTGCGTCTGAACAGTCTTATGTCCAGGTCCATGGTACCCTGCAGGTTCGCCACTTGGATGATCTTGCCTCCCAGACGGACCATTTCAAAAGCTTGCCTAACAGTCTCAAATCCTGACAGCCCGTGCTGTGGCGACCCGCCGGCTGCGTCAAAGACGATATCAGGACCTTCTCCATACGTGAGCCGGCTGATTTCCTTAACAACGTCTGCGTGTTTCGCGTTGATGACGTGACTTGCCCCGTACTTATGTGATAGCTCCAGGTTCCTTGATTGCACGTCGACAGCTATCAGGGGACCGCAGAGTGACAGCTTGGCCAACTGCAGGATTCCCAGGCCCAATACTCCCTGCCCTAACACGACCACAGTGTCGCCCATCCCTATTTCCGCTGAGTACACCGCTCCCACGCAGGCGGAAAAAGGCTGAAGTGTAGCCACTTCGTGGTCGGTTAGCCCATCCGGTATTTTGACCAGGGCGTATTCGGGCAAGCTGATATATTCAGCGAAAGCCCCGGGTATTTCTCCCCCCATGTGGAGCGGAGAAGAGCATTCAGGATATCTGCCCGACAAACACATACGGCAAAAACCGCAGTGAATTTCTCCCGTTGAAGTGACCCTGTCCCCTGCGCGAAGAGAGGTGACTCTTCTCCCTGTCTTTACCACTTCCCCGCAATACTCATGTCCTCTCTGGACAGGTTTCCCCTCTGCCAACAGTTTTGCCGCCTGCTTTGAGTATGAGACAATTGGTCCCTTGATGATTTCAGTTTCCGTTACACTGGGCTGGACTACCTTAACTTTTACCAGCACGGAGCAGTCATCTATCTCCGGTACCGGCACGTCATCAAGCCGGAAATCTCCGGGGCCGTAGAACCTCCAGGCTTTCATCCTTGTCTCCTTTGCACACAATATTACTTGCACCTTGCGGCAGCCCGCTCCCGCTAGGCCTGTTCCCGTCTGCGCTGCTGGGCGTTCTTGCGGGACAGCTTGAGGTCGGTGCGGGAATCAGGGGCGGTTATGTTGAACACGTTGCTAACCGTCAGGTCGGCCATGCGGGAACTCAATCTGGTCTCAATGTCGTCCAATGCCAGGCAGGTCGTAAACACCGTTGCCAGCCGCGAATTGTAGCGGTGGTTTATTATCTGGTACAGCTTTTCCCTGGCCCACGGGGTCGCCGAATGCTCGCCAAGGTCATCGAGTATGAGCAGGGGAGTATTGCGCACCCTGTCGAAAAGCTCGTCGTAGGAGACCTGGCTGTCTGGTGTGAAGGTGGACCGGAGATGGTCCAGCAGGTCGGCGACCGTGACGAAAAATACTGGTCTGCCCTGCTTCAACTGGTAGTTGCCGATCGCAGCCGCCAGGTGCGTTTTGCCGCATCCATTCACACCTTGCAGCACCAGCCAGCCCTGCGGATGACGCGCAAAATCGCGGGCCATCCGAAGGGCTGCATCCAGGTTCTCCCTCTGTCCTGCCGTCAGATTGACGTGCCTGGGGTCAAAAGTCTCAAAAGTCAGCCTGGAAAGAGGCGCCAGATTGCTGAAGCGTTCGAGATAAGAAAGACGGTCTTTCTGGATGTCCTGCACCTGGCAGCGGCAAGCGACCGCGCGTGAATAGTCCGGACCTCCGGCGGGCAGCCGGGGATGAACAAAACCTGCTCCCCGGCAAACAGAACAGGACGGCTTTTCAGCGTCGCCGGACGACGTGCCCGTATTTGCCGCGGAGGTATTTGTCCGGGTCTGTTTCTTCAGTATTTCGTTCAGGCTTTCCATGACCTTTGCCCTCGTTTGCCCAGCGCTCCAGGATGCGCACCACGTACCTCCAACTGCGCTTGTTGAGAGTCACGGCTTCGCGGAAGGCTTCCTCGACCCACTGTTGGGGGTACTGCCGCTCAGCCTCCTTCAACTCATCGGCGATTAACGGCGTAAGCATTCCGATGTTAGATTCATAAAGAGAAAAGATATTGCTCTCTTCTGGGGGCACCGCCGGCGTTGCAGGAGGAGAGTCGTATTTGGGTAACTCAAGTTCGCCGCTTTGTATGCGCTCTACCGATTTTCGGTCGATGTCCGTATTCAGGAAGTACAAGTCCTCGCTGCGTCCCTGGCTTTCCATGCCCAGGTGCAGGAGTGTGCCGCGCGTTGTGGCTCCCTGCAGCGCTTTGCTGAGAGCTTCTGCTGGAACATTTGCACCCTGAAAGGGGCGCATTAGCGAGATGTCCGAAAGAAGCTCAGTCAACGTGGTGAATCGGGGGTACCCCTTCTTCTGGTACAACTTCCAGAACACATGTAGCGTTGCCTTCAGTTCGAAGATGTCGGTGATCTCAGGCATCACCAAAGAGAAGAAGACGTTATGGACCGGGGTAAACCTCCCCCTGGTCGGGAACCCGGCGAATTGCCCAGCAGGCACGCTGCCGCTCATACTTTGTCCAGTCCCTCCCGAGCACCCTATGAGGCTGTCTGCTCCGGTTCCAGGTCGTAGAACCAGGCCGTCCGGCCCTGAAAACGAAGCTTGATTTCACCGACGGGGCCATTGCGATGCTTGGCAACTATTATATCCGCAATGCCTCTCGGGTACGGGTCCTTGCTCAAATCGTGTTCCCGGCTCCAGTCGTCAGGCGTGGAGTAGTAGTCTTCCCGGTGGATGAACAGGACTACGTCCGCATCCTGTTCGATGCTGCCGCTCTCGCGCAAATCAGATAGTTGCGGGCGGTGGGACCCTCTGCCCATCAAGGCGCGACTAAGCTGCGAAATCACTATTACCGGAACATTCAGCTCACGCGCCAGCGCCTTGAGAGACCTGGTTATGTTGCTGACTTCCTGTACACGATTCTCGTTACGGCCATCGCCCTGGACCAGTTGCAGGTAGTCCAGTACCACCAAATCGACCCCTCGCTCATTGTGGAGACGCCGGACCTTGCTTCGCATATCCACTACACGCAGTTGCGGGGAATCGTCGATGTAGAAGGGAGCTTCGGACAACTCGCCGATAGCGTCCATTTTTCGTTTCTCTTCAGCCGGAGAGAGTTGACCGAGGAGAAGCCGGTGCGTATCGACATCGGCCTGGCTCGAAATCAGGCGGTTGACCACAGACTCACAGCTCATCTCCATGCTGAGGAATGCGACGCAGGCAGGGTGTTCAGCCATGATGGCATTCTTCGATATCGCGAGGCCCAGGCTCGTTTTGCCTATGCTTGGCCTCGCTCCAATTATGATCAGGTCGGAACGCTGGCATCCTCCAAGAAGCTCATCCAGTGCTTTGAATCCTGTGAGAACATGGCGAATATGCCCTGTTTGCTGGTCCGACTGTTTGTCGCTTTCCTCAAGATACTGGTCCAGTACGTCGCGCAGCACTTTGAAATCCCTGGCTACCCTCCCGCTCCGCAACTGGAAAAGTATGTCTTCGGCTTTCCCCAGCGCTGCCTCCGGGTCAGGCCCGGCCTCGTAGCCGATGCGCGATATCTTGCCTCCAGCAGTGATAAGGCTGCGCATCAAGGCCAGCCTGGTAACGATGGAGGCGTAATACTCTGCGTGCAGTGATGTCGGGACTGTGGATACCACGTGCGCCAGATGCGCTGCTCCGCCGGCTTCCGACAGCAATCCGCGCCGCGACAACTCCTGCGCCACAGTCACCTGGTTAATGGCTGTGGGTTTGCCTTTGTCGTCAGTCCGGCTGTAGAGTGCCAGGCAGGCCTCGTACGCCAACTTATTCTTCGGGATAAAGAAGTCGTCCGGCTTTAGTTGTGTAGCGACGGTGAATATGGCCTCCGGGTCGATTAGCAGAGAGCCAATAACGGCCTCTTCGGCAGCTTCGTCATGAGGAGGCATCCTCTCCTCAGCCAAGGCTTATTCCCCCTTCACAACGACCGTGACACTTGGAGCCAGGTTCCCGCCCAGCTTGATGGTTACCGGGAAGCTGCCCAGCTCATGTATCGGTTTCTCCAGGTCGATGCGTCTCTTGTCCACTTCGAAGCCAATCTTCTTCAGCGCACTTGCAATATCGTCGCTTGTCACCGAGCCATAGATCCGGCCTCCCTCGACGCCGGCCTTAACCAGGATTTCCACTTGCTGGCCGTCGATTCTTGCCGACAGGTCTGAAAGACCGGACTCAGTCCTGGCGATACGCGCCGCGGACGCCTTCTGAAGTTGGGCGGCCTGCTTTACCGTATTTGGCGTTGCCAGTGCCGCCAAACCAGCCGGTATCAGATAGTTCTTGGCGTATCCGGCTGAAACATCCTTGACCTCTCCAGGCCCCCCAATGTTCTTCACATCCTGCAACAAAACTACTTTCATGGGTTCCTCCGTTCGATAATAAATCTCTCTGCCGACAAGGCTGCTGTCGCCCCATCTCCGGCAGCGGTGATGCATTGCTTGGCTGAATTATGCCGCACGTCCCCTGCGGCAAAGATACCGGGAATACTGGTCTCCATGGATTCGTTCGCCATAATGTGGCCCTGCGGGTCGAGCTCCAACAGGCCACCAAGGAAGGCAGTAGCAGGCTGAAGTCCCGTAGCCACAAAAACGCCGCTGATGGCTAGAGAAGATGTCTTGCCTGTTTGCACGTTCTTCAGTCGCAGGCCTTCGACTTTGTCCTGGCCGATGACCTCTTCGACGACCGTGTCCCATATAGCCTCGACCTTTAATTCAGCGAAGAGGTTCTCCTGGACCACCTTCGTTGCCCGAAGTTCGTTCCGGCGATGGACCAGAAGTACCTTTCGGGCGAACCGTGTCAGCGTCATCGCCTCGGTTACGGCCGCGTTGCCTCCTCCCACAACTGCTACTACCTCGTCCTGAAAAAACGCCCCGTCGCACGTGGCGCAATAGGAGACTCCCTTGCCCAGGAGACGGTCCTCGCCGGGCACGCCTAGCTTGCCCCGAAGTGACCCGGTTGCCACTATGGCAGCCCGGCAGCGGAGAACGCCTTCGCTTGTCTTGACCAAACGCTCGGTTCCAGCTACCTCGACCGCGGTCACGTCAGCCGTCAATGTCTTTATTCCCCAGCGTGATGCTTGCCGCTGCATGAGTTCGGTCAATTCGAACCCGCTGATGCCATCGGGGAAGCCAGGGTAGTTCTCCACTTTCTCAGCGTTCATTATCTGGCCGCCAATGGCTGCTTTTTCTATCAGTAAGGTGTCCAGTCTTCCGCGTGCGGCGTATATGGCCGCGCTCAGCCCTGCGGGGCCACCCCCGATTACAACCAATTGGTAGCGTTCCTTGGTTCCTTCACCCATCTCGTCTTTCCATCTCTGCCTCGATCACGTCTCTCATCATTCGCAGGTCAAAATATCCAGTGATGCGCGCCTCGCCCTCGATCACCAGAAGGGGAAGCATGATTGAACCAGCGGCGATCAACCGGGACAAGTCCTCAGGCACGCGGCAGTCGGAACTGAATGAAAGATTGCAGAACGACAATGCCACCCTGGGTCCGAACTTACTGCTGACATCGTTCCTTGCTGCCGCGATGTTCTCAGGGAGCGACCAGTCAGTGCCGCAACCGGCGTCGCAGGCGCCAGCCTCTTTGCCGAAGATAATCGATACTTCCAGCGGCCTGTTCTTCATCCTGCCAAAGCGGCGTCGAGGTTCTTCTTCAGGTCTTTCTCGGACATGAAGCCGACGAACTGCTTCATGGGCTTTCCGTCCTTGAAGAACAGGAGAGTAGGAATACTCCTGACACCGAACTGTGTCGCTGTCTTCCGGCCGTTATCTACGTTGATCTTCCCGAATGCCAGCTTGTCACCGTACTGGGATGAAAGGTTCTCCAGTATTGGTCCCACCATGCGGCATGGCGTGCACCATTCGGCCCAGAAATCGACCAGAATGGGCACCTTGGATTTGAGCACTGTTTGGTCGAAATTATCGTCGTTAAGTTCGATTATTTTACTCATGAGTCTCCTGGCTTTCAGTCTCCTCCAGGCTTTTTGCTGCTACTCTGGCGACCCTGATCGCGTTGGCGATAGCTTTGGCCTTGCTCCGTCCATGTGCCACCACGATGCCTCCCCTGACTCCCAGAAGGACTGCACCGCCATGTTCGCTCCAGTCCAGTCTCTTTGTCATGCCGGACAGGGTCGATTTCCACTGTTGGCCGTTGCCCGACTGAGAAGCCCCCGGAGCCGCCCCAGATTCTGCCGGACTATTTGCACTTTGAGCGGAACCCAGTATGTGGAATATCATCTCGCCCAAACCCTCAATGGTCTTGATCATGGTGTTGCCGGTAAAACCGTCGGTTATCACCACGTCGGCGTTTCCCCGCATGATGTCTTTGCCTTCCATGTTGCCAATGAAGTTCAACTTGCTGTTTTCGAGCAGCTTGTGCGATTCCCGCACGAGCTTATTCCCTTTACTGCATTCCTCACCGTTGCTCAGAAGGCCGATGCGTGGGTTGACAATTCCCAGAGCGTTAGAGGCGTATTCATTGCCCAGCCTGGCGAATCCAAGCAAGAAGTGCGGCTTGCAATCTGCGTTGGCGCCGATGTCCAGCACCAGCGTCTGTCCTGCCATGGTTGGCAACAGCACAGCCAACGCAGGCCGGACAACGCCCTTGGCCTTGCCAAGGTGCAATATCGCTGCCGTGACTACGGCCCCGGTATGCCCTGCCGAGACAAAGGCTGCGGCCTCTCCCGACCTGACGAGGTCGATCCCCATGACAATGGACGAATGCTGCTTGCGACGGACAGCCTTGGTGGCGGTTTCCTCGAACCCTATCACCTGCGGTGCGTCGACGATTGAGACATGCGAGTTAGTGGAGTATTGCATGAGCATGGGGTATATGACGTTCTCGGCGCCTACAAGGATAATGTGTGTGCCCTTTTGGGCAGCGTCCGCCGCCCCTTTTATTATTTCGTCCGGCGCCAGATCGCCGCCCATTGCATCAACAGCAATCTTCATCGCCACTTCCCCAAAGGTGAAGTAAGAATACTATCCATATAAGTCCTCCGGCATGCGTGCTGACCGAGCGGCATGACAATCACTCTATTATATTCCTCACCCGGCCCGCAACAATAGCTCTCATTTCAGCGGTGCAGGAACGAAATACCTTCACGGGGAATCCGTTTCGTTGTTGGCGGAAAAATCCGCCCAGGCTTGCTGCACCAACTCCTGGCGGCTGAGCAGGTCAACCACTGTCATGGCCATTGCCTTCGCCCCATCTACGATCCCCTTGTCTCCTGCGTCTGAAGCTGCGGCGACCGTGAACTCCGGGGAATGCAGGGTAACATCGGGAGTAGTTATGGCAATCGAGGGGTGGATGGCCGGTACTACCTGGCTTACGTTTCCCATATCGGTACTGCCCATGCCGGACGACGGGCTCGGCGGTTCCATCTCACGCCCCAGAGAGGACATGTTTTCCGTGAAGAGCCTCATCAGTATCTGGTTACTGCGCAGGCAAGCGAAGGCTTGTTCTCCCCACTTGTGTTTCAGACGAGTACCTGTGGCCTGTGCGGCTGCCTGGAAACAGCGAAGCACCTTTTCCTTGAGCTCCTCCAGGTACTGCTGGTCCCCGGCGCGTACCAGAAAAGAGCCTGCTGCATGGCCGGGGACGATGTTGGCCGCATTGCCTCCATCCGTTATGATGCCATGAATGCGGGCACTGCGCCTGACGTGCTGGCGAAGCGAGTTGATGGCATTAAACGAAAGGACCATTGCCTCCAAGGCATTGATCCCCTGTTCTGGATAGGCGGACGCATGAGCCTCTTTGCCGAAGAACTCCACGTCTATCGAGATGCAGGCCAGGGTCTTTTCGGCGGCGGCATTGCGCCGTCCAGGGTGGATGATGAGGGCTGCGTCAAGGTCCGAAAAGGCGCCTTTCTCCACCATTATGGCTTTTCCGCCGTATAGCTCTTCGGCGGGGGTACCCAGCACCACCAGGCTGCCTCCCAAACGGTCAACCGCTTTTATGGACGATACCGCTGCGCCAACCGCTATTGCGGCAATAATGTTGTGTCCGCAGCCGTGCCCCAGTCCGGGGAGAGCATCGAATTCGGCAAGCAGCGCAACGGCCGGCCTGCCCGAACCGTAGGTTGCATGGAAGGCCGTCGGCATGCCGTAGACCCCGCGTTCGACCTGAAAGCCCCGTTCCGAAAGGTAATCCGTCAGCCATGCCGCTGCCTTCACCTCCTGGAACCCAGTCTCGGGGTTGGCATGTATCCTATGACTGATTTCGATGAGCTCAGAGCGACGAGAGTCCACCTCCGAGCAGACCAGATATTTGAGGTCGTTCTTGCTTCCCATAATTGCCCGCGTCTCCCGTCCCGGGGGACGATGGGCATTGTAAACTTTACTGGTCATCCCCGCAATATTCTGAAACTGTCTTTGCGAGCCTGTTTGGTTGACAGTCACGGCTGTCGTAGCTATAATGACCGGACGTTGTCGACTGCGCTATCAGATATAAACCCTATTGTTTTGTTAGACATAAAACCCATGGTTACCAACGTATCTCAGCTTCTTCAAGAGCCCGTCGGTTCTACCAGAACCGTGGATGTTTCCGGCGATGAGGAACTGGATGTTCAAGGGAAGGTTGAACTTACACTCACCGACCGGTCCGTACTGGTGCGGGGACGTCTCACCACAGAAGTGGAAACAACGTGCAGCCGTTGTGCCCGCCCTGTGGCTTGTCCGGTAACCTTCGACATCGAGGAAGAGTTTTTCCCAACGATCGATGTGATCAGCGGAGTGCCGGTGGACCTTCCTGATGACCCTGAGGCTTTCACTATCGATGAACATCACATACTCGAATTGCATGAGGCGGTGAGGCAGTACGCCCTGCTTGCACTGCCCATAAAACGCCTTTGCAGAGAAGAGTGTCAGGGCCTGTGCCCGAACTGCGGGAGTAATCTGAACGAAGTTAGCTGTTGTTGTGAGGCGCCGGCAAGGGACCCCCGTTGGGCCAAGCTGGAAAGCCTGAAATCTGGGAATCCGGCTGGGCGCCGGACAAAAACGACCGACCACCCCAATCCAGTTGGGGCAGGCAAGATAAGCGAGGACTAAAGCATAATGGCACCGCTACCGAAGAAGAAATATGCAAAATCGCGTCAGGGAAAGAGACGCAGCCACCTTCATATTGACAAACCTTCCTTGAATCTCTGCACGCAGTGCCACAGCCCCAAACTGGCACATCGTGCCTGTCCTTCCTGCGGCCAGTACAATGGCAGGGAAGTGATCAAGATAAAGGCCAAGAAGAAGACCACTCAGTAATCCTTTCTCCGCGCTAGAGGTCGAATCTTGCTGCGAACACCAGTCTGCGACATCCTGGGCATCGAATACCCCATAATCCAGGGCGGTATGGCATGGCTCGGCACCTACGAGCTGGTATCCGCCGTGTCCGAGGCTGGCGGACTTGGCACTATAGGCTCGGGGAACGCACCTGGGGAGTGGGTCCGTCAGCAGATCAGGGCTACCCGAGATCGGACCAGGAAGCCGTTCGCAGTAAATGTCCTCATGGTCTCCCCCTTTGTCAAGGAAGTTATTGACACGGTTGTCGAGGAGAAAGTGCCCGTGGTGGCTTTTGGGGCCGGACAGCCGGGCATATTCTTTCCACGGCTTAAGGAAGCAGGCATCAGGATAATGCCTGTGGTCTCAGCAGTGGCGCTCGCCAGGCGCCTCCAGCGCTCGGGTGCCGATGTGATCGTTGCCGAAGGCATGGAATCAGGCGGGCATATCGGCGAGACGACCACCATGGCCCTGGTCCCGCAAGTCGTCAGCGCCGTCCAAATCCCTGTCATTGCTGCCGGAGGCATAGCCGACGGCAGGGGGCTCGCAGCAGCGCTGGCCTTAGGGGCGCAGGGTATCCAGATGGGCACCCGCTTTATTTGCTCCACCGAATGCATTGCGCATCCCCGTTTTAAGGAGAAGGTCACCAGGGCGGGAGACCGGGACACTATTATTACCGGCAGGTCGACCGGCCATCCGGTACGCTGCCTGGAGAACAAACTGGCACGCCAGTTTGTTGAATTGGAAAAGAACAATGCTCCTGTTGAGGAGTTCGAGAAACTCGGGGTGGGCAAGATGCCCCTCGGGGTGATCCAGGGAGACCTGGAAGGCGGATCGCTGATGGCCGGCCAGATATGCGGACTGGTGAGTGAAGTAACTTCTGCTCGGGAGATTATCCTGAAAACCATGTCAGAGGCCGAAGAAGCCATCGCCCGGATGGCTGCACTCCGGCAAGGGTCCCGCTGATGCCCGGGGCAGCGTATATCTTTCCTGGCCAGGGTGCTCAGAGGGTGGGGATGGGGCTCGACCTGTTCCAGGAATCCACTGCCGCCCGTGAGGTTTTCGAAGAGGCTGATGACGCCCTCGGTTTCTTACTCTCGAAGCTCATATTCGAAGGGCCGGCCGATACCCTGAAGCAGACGGTCAATGCCCAGCCGGCCGTGTTTATTGTCAGCATTGCCTGCATGGGTGCAGCCCGGGAAGCACTTGGCAGGTCTCTTCCAAGCCCTCTTTGTGTTGCCGGCCACAGCCTCGGCGAGTATACGGCGTTGGTCGCCGGCGGAGCTATCAGCCTGGCGGAAGGTGTCAGGTTGGTACGGGAGCGGGGCAGGCTGATGCAGGAGGCCGGGGAAAAGCAGCCCGGGACGATGACGGCTGTGCTTGGTATGGACCTGGAAGTGATTGAGGCGGTCTGCCGGGAAGCAGGGGCCGAGGTGGCCAACATCAATTGTCCAGGCCAGATCGTTATCAGTGGGGCCAAACCCGACATTGACAAGGCGACCCAACTCGGACAGGCAATGGGAGGCAAACGCTTCATGCCCCTGGAAGTGAGCGGTGCATTCCATTCCCGCTGGATGAAACCGGCCTACGAAGGGCTGAAGAAGGCCATCGATTCTTGTGAAATACGCTCCCTGGAATTGCCACTGGTGGCCAATGTGTCTGCCTCGGCGATAACGGGACCCGATGAAATCCGCTCCGAACTGCTTGCCCAACTATCTGGCTGCGTGCGCTGGCAAAACGGTATCGAGCACATGTTGGGATTGGGTGTTTCCGATTTCATCGAGTTCGGACCGGGACAGGTGTTGACTGGCCTCGTCAAGAGGACAACCAGGGATGCAACGACGCGCAATGTTGGTTCCCAGGCTGACATAAAGAATTGGAAATCCTGAATGCCCGGTCCCAGACGGAAAGCGCGGATAATTGTCTTGCAGGCGCTGTACGAAGCTGACCTTACCGGCCATCCGATGACTCCGGTAATGGACCGCCTGCTCCAGGAAGAAGGCCTCCCGGATGAACCGGCTGCTTTTGCACGGGACATCGCGAAAGGCATCACGGACAATAGAGAGCGTATTGATTCCACCATATCCCGTTTTGCCACGGCGTTTCCTTTGAACCAGGTATCTGCCGTGGACCGCAACATTCTACGCATTGCAATCTACGAAGGCTTGGTCGATAATAAGACGCCGGTGAAGATCGCCATAAACGAGGCCGTGGAGTTAGGCAAGCTTTTTGGTTCTGAGAGTTCTTCAAGGTTTATCAATGGAGTTCTGGGGTCTGCGTTACAGAGGGGATGATCTGATACTTTCTCGAACGTATTGCCCCGGAAGCACTGGTTTATGGTATTATAAGCGTCACTTTGCAGGAAAAGGTGGTGATTTCCGTGGCGACGATTTATGACAGGCTAAAGAAGATAGTAGTAGACCAACTGGGTGTTGAGGAGAACGAGGTTACCCAGACTGCGTCATTTGTGGAAGACCTCAACGCAGATTCCCTCGACCTGGTGGAACTGATAATGGCCATCGAAGAAGAATTCAGTACGCCGACCAACAAGATCGAAATACCAGACGAAGATGCCCCCGGCATCGTCACCGTCCAGAATGCCATCGATTACCTCAAGGAGAGGGGAATAGAGGACGCCTAACCTCACAAAGGAAGGCTAGTGGAGGTCAACTTGAGCGACCTCCGCGTCCTTGCCATTTTCAATGACAACCAAGGCTGTTTTCCTCGATTGGTACAATACTCTGGCCCGCTATGACCCCCCCACCGAATCAGTCCACGAGGCCGCCTGCCGCAGCTACGGGATAGAAGTCGACCGACAAATGCTCCTCGCGGGCATTGCCGAGGCAGACCACTATTTCTATCAGGAAAACGTTCGTTCACGAGTGGACAAACGTCTGCCGAACGAACAGGTTGAACTATATACCCGGTATGAAGACATTGTTCTCAAACGAGCAGGAGCCGGGGTCCCGCAGGGAATGGCCCTGCCTATATGGATGAAAGTGCGCGAGCTATCGAGGGGGTCAGCATTTGTTCTCTTCGACGACGTTCTTCCTGCGCTGGAACAATTGCGAAAACGGTCCCTCATCGTCGGGCTGATCTCAAATATTACCCAGGACATAAAACCGGTCCTTGCTCAATTGGGACTGATTAATCTGATCGATATCGTAGTGGGGCCGAAGGAAGCAGGAGCCGAAAAACCTGAGCTCAAGATATTCGCCTACGCACTCGCGCAGGCGAGAGTAGAGCCCGCAGAAGCGGTCCATGTCGGGGACCAGTGCCATGTTGACGTCGCAGGCGCCCGGAATGCGGGCATGCAGCCAATCCTGCTGGACCGTTTCCATGTTCATGCCGACGTCGATTGTATCCGGATACGGACTCTGCTCGAATTGGCCGCCGTTCTGCCCTGAGCCTTGTCGGTCTGCACTGGGGACAAGTTCTGTTTCGCAGAAGCTCAACAACGTGGCACGGCGCCTGTACCCCGGAGGAGCCGGCTGGTCGTTTTTGACATGCGATAATGCCATAGTGTTTAGTGTATTGAAATTGATGAATCCCTCACAGGTGGACGCATATGTTAGCCAATAAACGGATGTCTTTCATTCTTGTGGCCTTCAGCCTGCTGGTTGCCATGGTCTCGTTTCCTTTTGGGACTGCATGGGGGGCAGGCGAACCGACCAGTCTCAAGACGGTAAGGTTGTGGGTGAACCCCGAATATGATGATCCCAGGGTGCTGACGATGGTCGAAGGCCAGATAGTTGGCGTGACAGTGCCGGCGCTGGTGAGGTTCCTGGTCCCGACGAACGCAGAGATGTACTCCGCCGGGTTCAAGGATGCACAGGGGACGTACCAGCGTGCACCCGACTGGGATGGAGTGAGCAACATAAAGCCATCCGGCATCGATGGATGGAATGTAGTCAGTTTTACCATAAACGCAGCCACATTTCGCACGGAATGGTACGAAGATGCGATTCAAGGCCTGCCTGATAAGAAGATTTCCTACGATTTCAGGACCTTGTACCCGATAAGCGACCTGTCGGTTGTTATTCAGAGACCTACAAAAGCCACAAACTTCCTGGTGAGTCCCAAGGAACAGAGTAGCTTCAACGACTCTGGGTTCCAGGTATTCAAATATTCGCTCTCCAACATAGCCAAAGACGCAACTGTCCATTACGACATTTCATATACGAAAACGGACTCGAAACCATCCATTTCCCAGAACCAGACGGGTTCGGAAGGTTCCGGCAAGGGGTCGTCCACGACGGTGTGGCTGGCGGTGGGATTCGGGGGAATTCTGGCAATAGCGTTGATATTCGTCTTCATGCAGGGTGGGTCCAGGCGGAGGTCGGCCCCTGCCCGCGGGCGGCGGGCTCAACCCGCCGCCAGGAGGGGAGCGTCCGGCGGTGCGAAACGGTTTTGCACGGAATGCGGGGCAGGCATCCAGGGGCAGTCGAAATTCTGTCCCGAATGTGGCGAGAGGATGTAATAGGCAGGCCGCAAGCGGACGATGAAGCTCTCGGTCCGACTAAGGTGAATTGGTCATGCTGTTATTCCAAGTCTTGAGGTGAATCCGACTTTAGTCGTTTTCCTTCGGGCGGTCACCAGCTAGACTTCTCACAGCCCTGCAATCGGGAGTCGAGAGAGTCATGTCCCTTCAGGCAGAATGTGACGGTGAAGAATGATGGTTCGGCAATTCGGCGAAAAAGACCGGGCTAAGAAGAGGGCGCGTATCGTTGCGAAAAGTGCTTCTGCGACATCCGGTGACACGGATATGCAGTTGCGGTTGGAAACGGCGGTCAAGGCGGCGTTGGACGGTGGGTTTCTGCCCTGCGCCACTGGGTGGGGTATAGCAAAGAAGTTGTCAGTTCCTCTCGTCGATATTGGGGATACGACAGATAGGCTTGGCGTAAGGATCACCAACTGTCAACTGGGTTGCTTCAAGGTCGACAAGTCCATCCATGATGACCTTGACAAGAAGGCCATAAGCCAGAAAGCGCTGGAAGCTCTGGATGTCTGCCTCGCTGAGGGACCGCTCACATGCTTCGGCGTTTTTCATCTCGCCAAGCAGACCAAGTTGCCCCCCATGGATGTTGCAGATGCTGCTAATAGCCGTCATATCAAGATTCATGACTGCCAATTGGGGTGTTGGTGAACTGAAAGCTTTCCGCCGGATTCTCTAATTTCGCCTGAATCCGCACCGGCCTCCCCTTCCCGACCCGGTCATTCCCAGGAAGTCTATTCAGAAACAGGCTTGGAACTCGTCAGGTCTTGCCAATCCTGCTGTATTTGCTCCAGGATATCGATCTTCCTCCCGAACGGAAGCCTGGCCAATTTAATCCGGGACTTCTCTTCTTGACTGTTTATCTCTTGCCGGAGTTTCTTTGAGTCTTTGGTGGATGGCAGTCTCTTCACTGTCATCAAGGCGGCAGGACCGCCCTATCCGGGCGGTGGCGACGCCAAGAGGATAGCTTACTATTATCCCGGGAGAGGTACTTGCATTTCGGGCACGACCAGGGTCATCGACAGGTATTACCGCTGGAAGGAAGACAGAAAACGAGATCAGGACAAGGCGCCTGCAGGCGCACCACCTTCCGTCTTTTATGATACCAACGAATACAACGTTGATGATGTGGATGGAGAGGATGCCTTGGGAATCGGCGAGGACTGAGGAACAGCACTTTGGACTTGTTCGCAAATTGCAGCCAAGAAACAGGCTGTAGGAGCATGCGGTCAGAGTTGCTCGGCAAAAAGCGCCTCCCCCTATTTCCCCAGCTTCACAAGAAGTTCCGGCAGCAGGTTGCGCCAACTGGCTGATAAACGTGCCAGATTCAGACGAATCTGGTTGCCCCTGACCTCGATACGGTCGCGATAGACTGCGGACATCAGCTTCAGCCGGGGCAGCTTTCCGTCGCCTACCCTCAGGACTATCTGATGGTCTTCGCTGCACAGCGATTCGACGCCTCCCCTGGCGGCGAGCAATCGTATCCGGGCAGTGTACAGCAGGTCGGCCACATGAAGCGGAATCGGGCCGAAACGGTCCTTGAGGTCCACTTCCACTTCTGCTATTTCAGCCTCATCTTCGGCTGCAGCCAGCTTGCGGTAGACTGCGATGCGGGTACCCATGTCTGAAACGTATTCGTGCGGCAGTTGCCCGCATACGGGCAACTCGACGCTGAAGCTGGCTGAAGGCAGTGCAGGAGTCACCTTGTGCTCCGGTTCGCCCCCCTCCTTCTTCTTCTTGAGGTCTGCCACCGCTTCCTCCAACATCCTGTAGTAGAGGTCGTAGCCGACGGCGGCAATGTGCCCGCTCTGTTCAGACCCGAGGAGGTTTCCCGCACCCCTTATCTCCAGGTCTTTCATGGCGATGTGGAATCCCGCTCCGAGTTCGCTTGCCTGTGAGATCGTGGTCAGCCGCTCCTCGGCCTGGTGTGTGAGATTCTTGCCGCGGTTATACAAGAAGTATGCATAAGCGCGCAGCGACCCCCGCCCCACGCGGCCTCTCAGTTGGTAAAGCTGGGTGAGGCCAAGACGTTCCGCATCTTTCACTATAAGAGTATTCGCCCGCGGCATGTCCAGTCCGGACTCGATGATGGTGGTGCACAGCAGAACATCTTTTTTCCCGGCCACGAAATCGACCATCACCTTCTCGAGTTCATCTTCATCCATCTGTCCGTGGGCCAATACTACCCTGGCTTCAGGTACCAGTGTCTTCACCTCAGATGCCACGCCGTGGAGGCTTTGCACCCTGTTATGCACGAAAAGTACCTGGCCGTTACGCTTCAATTCTCGCATTATGGCCGCTCTCACGGCTTCATCTTCCCATTGCCCCACAAAGGTCTTTACCGGCAGCCGCTCTTCCGGCGGTGTCTCTACCAGGCTGATGTCCCGGACACCTGCCAGTGCCATGTGCAGTGTACGGGGTATCGGTGTCGCGCTGAGCGTCAGGACGTCCACCTCACGCCGCATCTTCTTCAATCGCTCTTTGTGCACCACGCCGAAACGCTGTTCCTCATCGATAACGACCAGCCCGAGGTCCTTGAACTGGACGTCTTTCTGAAGCAATCTGTGAGTGCCGATGCAGATGTCCACCGAGCCGGCGGCAAGACCTTTCAGAGTCTCCTGTTGTTCCTTTTCCGAGCAGAAGCGGCTGAGCACGGCGACCCTGACCGGAAACGGTTTCAGCCTTTCGGTGAATGTCGCGTAGTGCTGTTGGGCCAGTACTGTCGTTGGTACCAGCACGGCAACTTGTTTTCCACCGAGTGCCGCTTTGAATGCGGCACGCAGGGCGACTTCTGTTTTGCCATATCCAACGTCGCCGCAGACCAGGCGGTCCATGGGCCTGCCCTTTTCCATGTCTGCTTTGACGGCGGCCACGGCCTTCAGTTGGTCCGGTGTTTCGACGTAGGGAAACGACTTTTCCAACTCCTGCATCCATACCGGGTCCTGGGGAAAGGTGATGCCCTTGGCCACTTCGCGCCAGGCATGCAATTCGAGCAATTCGACGGCAATGTCGTCGACCGATTTCTTGACACGTTCCTTGGCACGCTGCCAATCGCCGCTACGCAAATGGCTGAGAGACGGCGGCGCTCCTCCAGCCCCCATGTAACGAGATACCCTGTCCAGGGCGTCGACCGGGACATAGATGCGGTCGGTATCGGCGTATTCCAGGACAAGGTATTCCCTGTCCACGTTGTCGCGCCTCATTGTAGTCATACCAGAAAACATGGCGATGCCATGGTCAACGTGGACGACGTAATCTCCGGGCTTAATCTCTGACCTCAACAGTTGATGCCGCACAGGGCGGTTACGGGGAAGGCGCACCTCTTTCGAGACGCCGATTACTTCATGGTCGCTCAGAATAGTGATCACGGGACTGGCTGTGGCAGGGCTCTTCAGAGACCACCCCTGGGCCAGCGATCCCTGGACGACAGTTATTCCAGGTTCCGGGGTCTGTTCGATCGAATCATGAGGTGCAGCATGGATGCCCTTTTCTTCGAGGAGTTCGGAGAGACGGGAAGCCTGGTAACTGACCAGTACCATCGTTTTGCCATCGGCACGGAAGCCGGCAGCCTCCTGGAGAAACATTTCCAGGTTGCCACCAAACGACTTTGCCGGCGCAAACGGCAACACCATCACTTGGTCGCCGTGTTTTTCCCACGGCCACAACCTGATGCACGGGCCATTCCGGGCCAGCCTGTGTTGAAAGTCAGCCGCTGAGAAATATGGCGATGGGAAGTGAGCAGGGAGGTCACCCTTTTCGACCTTATCCTGTAACAATTGCCTGCATTGCAGTTCGACCTCTTCCATGGATGTGCGGATACCATCCGGGTTGTCCTGCAACACCATTGAGTTCTCAGGCAGGTACTCCAGGACAGAGCCCGCGTTCAATATCGCGGAGTAGAAATCGGCTCCCGGGAAAGAGTCGCCCTGTTCGAGACGAGACAGTTCTTCTTCGATTTGAGCACGGGATTCGGGCTTCACCTGGCCGTTCTTGTCCAGCGTCTGGCGGAAGGCGGTAATGGACTTGACTGCGATTTCGCGCAGCCTCTCATCGTGAGTACCTGGAACAAGCAACTCTTTTGCAGGTACTAGAGTAACCTCTTCAATCGGTTTGGAGGAACGCTGCGTTTCGGGATCGAACCCCCGCAGGGTTTCTATGATGTCGCCAAAAAGTTCGATCCTCACCGGGAACGAACAGGCGGGAGAGTACACATCAACGATGCCCCCGCGGTGGCTATAGGAACCGGGCACCTCCACTTGCTGTTCGGACTCGTAGCCCATGGCCAGCCACCGGGAGAGTGCTCTCTTCGGGTCCATTTTCGCCCCTGGCCGTAAGACTTGTATTGCAGACGCGAAGCTTTCCTTGTCCAGGGTCCTTGACGAAACCGCAGCGGCTGATGCCACAAGTATCGGAGATACTCCGCCCCACAGCAGGGAAAGGACTTTCAGCCTTTCCCAACTTGTTGCCTGGTCGCTGCTCAACCTCTCATACGGAAGCACGTCCGGCTCCGGGAAAAGCAGGACGGGAATATTACTCGGGCACCACACTTTGATTTGCTCGGTTAGCTTGCGGGCCCTTTCCGGACTGGGTGTGACCAGGATGAGGGGGCGGCCAAGGCTGTTCCTGCAAGCGGCCACCACAGCGGGTAAGGCAGTATCAGGGACAACAACGTCCGCGTCCCTTGTTTCGGCTGTCTTGAACTCCGTCGACAGTGTCGCGAATTCAGGGGTTTCTTCGATGAAACTCAATAGACCACTAAGATTCATTAGTTCTCCGTGCGCTCTGAAAGGGAGCGCTGAGGTATTTCAACGCAAACAAGGTTAGCCCGCAGGAGGCCTTCCTCCGGGCTAACCGCAACTTCGAATTGTATCAGCGTATCTGCCCGTGGCGCAAAGAGGATTTCACAAGATGGATTTCACAACAAGGGTTGGCTGGAATTCGGTGAGAATCTTTGTCATAGCGAAAGACGCGGGATATACTCTTTGTAACATTCCCGAAATTTTCTCCCCAAAGGACCGCATGAAGATAGATTCTGAATGTCCCTCGTGCATTGAGCGTATGGTGCGCCAGACCGTTGACATGGCTACGGATGATGCTGAATGTCGCGAGGTGGCCCTCGCTGAAGCATTTGAAACAATGCACAAGGCGCTGTCTCCAGACAAAGTTCCTACGCAGGTGGCTGGGGAAATTCAAAGGGTCATCAGGCTCGTCACAGGAAACCGGGACCCCCACCGCAAATGGAAGGACCGTGAGATGGGCGGTGCGAAGGAAATATTCGCTAAGGTCCGTCCCAGGTACGGGAACGAAATCAGGTCCCTGGTTACACTCTCAGCCATAGGAAACGCCCTCGACTTTTTCAGGGACATTGGCACTGTGGAGCATGAGATGCTCCGACCGGTAAGCTACCGGGTCGACCACATAAATAATGTGACGGAATTCCTGGAGGGGGCCAGAAGCACCCTGTTCATGTCCGACGAGTCGATGGACAATCTGATGTGCTTCGTGCCATCAGTTAACTTATGCATGAAGAGGGTGATGGTCCTTGCCGATAACGCTGGAGAATGCTACTTCGACCAACCGCTGGTGAAAGAACTGTCCCAGGTCATGGGGGTCACGTACGTTGTCAAGAGTTCCCCGGTGCAAAACGACCTCACCGAGGAAGACCTGCTGCTGTCCGGCTTGTACGAAAGCATGGGAGCGAGGATAGTTACCTCTGCGGACACCGCGGGGACGGACATGTCTCTGGTATCCCCTTCGTTCCGTTCAGATTTCGAGTCATCAGACATGATTATTGCCAAGGGCATGGGAAATTGGGAGACCCTGTCTGAATTGCCAGCCCGTGAGAAGGTCTTTCATCTGCTGTCTGCCAAGTGCCCGCCCGTGGCGCGTTCCATGGGCGTCCCGGTAGGGTCTTACGTGGCAATGCTAAGGTAGAGGTCTCCCCCTCTCGATGTATCCGGCCAGGCCGGCGACAGCATTCTTCGTGAAGTATATTTCCCGTTTTTGCTGCATCGGGGTGAGATTCGGTAGCCCTGCCAGTAACGGGTCGGTCTCCAGCAACTCCCGGGCAATCTGGTCCACACTTCTGCCCTCTTTCAGGCCCCTGGCTACAGTGTCCTTCCATGCAAGCAACTGCTCCAGGTGCGAACTGAGGAGGGCATCGGCGCCGGATTGCCAACCGTAGTGCGCGTGGCATAGCGTGGCCGCATGCAATTGTGAAGCTCGCTCCATCGATTCGGTCTGCTTGTCGAGGTACAGGGGAGGTGGGGTGGCGGGGCGCCTGACTCCGCGGGCACGAACGCCACACAATTCCCCGGCCAGCAGGACGCTGGCTTCTCCGTCGAAGAAGCTTATGTGGTGGGGAGCGTGGCCCGGAGTCATGAATACCTGCAACTCTGCGTCCCCAAGGTCCACCTTCATGTTGTCCTGCGCGGCGTTCATGCGTTCAGGGTCTACAGGCTCCGGCTTTCCGTAGATCTCGGCCAGGTCACCTACTGTCTTGACTGTCGCCTCCCATAGCTTCCACGGGCTTTCCAGGTGGGGGATGCCGGACGGGTGGACTATCACGGTCGCATTGGGCAATAACTTCGTAGCCGGTCCCAGTCCCCCCGCATGGTCCACGTGAATGTGTGATGTCAGCAGATATGCGACTTCCTCAGGCCTGACTCCCAGGGCGTCTAGGCCGCCCATCACCAGGGGCAGGCAACACGTTGGACCCACGTCCAGCAAGGCTATCCGTTTGCGCTGCAGAACGTAGGAGCAGAAGAACCCTTCCATCCCCGGGACGGCATCACCGATATCAATCAGAGCCAACCAGGGGTGCGTGGGGTGATAAGTTATCTTAGCCATTTCCATAACCACAGTGTATCCAGGCGCCAATGAAACCGTCAATGGAGCAAGCCGCAGATGCCCGTGTTATAATCTTTTTCGTTATGGCCTACCAGCGCATTGTGGCAAAATTCGGCACCAGCCTGCTGACTGCGGGGACAGGACGGCTCGACCTTCAGGTGATGTCGAGCCTGGTTGCCCAGGTTGCTGCCTTGCGCAAGCAGGGCAAGGATATCACTATCGTAACATCTGGGGCTGTGGCTGCCGGGAGACAGAAACTGGGCCCGGATGCGCTAAGGACGATGGCCAACGGTGACATACCCTCCAAGCAGGTGCTGGCCTCCGTGGGCCAGGGCCGCCTGATGAATGCCTACGAACAGCTATTCGATTGGCATGACATAACGGTTGCCCAGGCACTGTTGACCAGGTCGGCCCTGGTGGACCGCGCGGGATATCTTAATGCAAGGAACACGCTTCTCGGGCTGAATAGTCTGGGGGTGGTATGCATAGTGAATGAAAACGACGTTGTCGCCTCAGAGGAGCTTGAAGGCGTAGCCTTCGGCGACAACGATAACCTTTCGGCTATGGTATCCAATCTCATAGACGCAGACCTGTTGGTCCTGCTGACCAATATAGGAGGTCTGTATACGGCAGACCCACATTCGGACCCTTCGGCCAAACTCTTGACGCGAGTGGAGAGCATCGACGAAAACATCGAGAAGCTGGCAGGCGGCACGGCCGATAAACAGGGGACCGGCGGGATGGTCACCAAATTGCAGGCTGCCAAGCTGGCTACGGCCTCAGGAGCCGCCGTAGTTGTTGCTGACGGCTATTTGCCAAACTCGCTGGTTCGCATAGCCTCTGGTGAATCCCTGGGGACTCTGTTTGTGCCCAGGGTCGACCGCATGGAAAGCCGGAAACGATGGCTGGCTTGCGGGCTTAATGCCAGGGGCAGCCTGACAGTGGATGATGGTGCGGCGGGAGCGTTGAAGAAGGACAAGAGCCTGTTGCCTGCCGGTGTATTGGGAGTCGAAGGCGACTTCAACCGGGGAGACGTGGTCTATGTCGTTGATTCCAGAGGCAATAGAATTGCCTGCGGGGTGTCGAACTACGACTCCGGCGATATCGCGAAGCTAAAAGGCGTCAAATCGGACCGTATTTCAGGCATTCTTGGCTACGAGTTCGGCGCCGAAGTGGTGCACTGCAACAACCTGGCGATGCTTTGATGCCAGAGGAGTTTCCAATGCAAATAGGGACTAACGAACTGACACAAAAGAGCGCCGCTGCCAAAGCCGCGGCCAAGAAAATAGCGTTCGCTTCGACCGAAGCCAAGAATGGTGCACTGCTTAATATCGCTGCCGACCTGGAAGCCATGCAGACGGCCGTGCTCGATGCAAACAGGCAGGACTACGCAGAGGCCGAAGCGGAAGGCATGGACCGGGCGATGCTCGATCGCCTGATGCTTTCTCGTGAGCGGTTGCAGGGAATGGCTTCCGATGTTCGGTGTGTGGCTTCCCTTCCAGACCCTGTCGGGGAAGTCATGGACATGCGTACACTTCCCAACGGACTTGCCTTGGGACGGAGGCGGGTGCCGCTGGGCGTAATCGGGGCAATCTATGAAAGCCGGCCCAACGTCACAGTAGATATATCGGCACTTTGTCTAAAGTCGGGCAATGCCGTGATACTGAGGGGAGGGAGGGAATCAGTAAGGTCGAACTTTGCCCTTGCGCACCTGGTCCGGTCAGCCGTAGCACGCGCCGGAATGCCCCAGGAAGCCGTCCAGGTTATCGAGTCCACCGACCGGGCACTGGTCGGAGAGATGCTCAGGATGAAAGGCGTTATTGACCTCATAATTCCCCGCGGTGGCTCGCAATTGATCAATTTTGTTCGCGACAATGCCGCTATGCCGGTTGTCACAGGCGGGATAGGTGTATGCCATGCATATGTTGACCACGATGCTGATATCCAGAAAGCTGTGGCCATAGTGCAAAACGCGAAAGTGCAGCGCCCAACGGTGTGCAATGCACTCGACTGCGTGCTGGTCCATCCGCACGCTGCACCGAAGTTCCTTCCTGCTATGGGCAGAGAATTGGCCAAGGCCAATGTCGAACTACGTTGCGACGGCAGGGCTATGAGCATCCTGTGTCCCAGAGGGGATGGTAAGGTTGTTGCCGCCGAAGAGTCAGACTGGGGCAAGGAGTTCCTTGCTCTTATCCTTGCAGTGAAGATAGTGGACTCTCTGGATGACGCATTACTGCACATAGAGAAATACGGCTCGGGTCACTCTGAGGCGATTATTACGGAAGACTATACGTCCGCACAACGTTTCTTGAATGAAGTGGACGCAGCCTGCGTGTATGTCAACGCCAGTACCCGGTTTACGGATGGGGCACAGTTTGGCCTGGGTGCGGAGGTCGGGATCAGCACGCAGAAGTTCCATGCCCGAGGTCCCATGGGCCTCCGGGAGTTGACCAGCTACAAGTGGCTGATCTATGGCAACGGCCAGGTGCGGAAGTAGGGCGAAAGACTGCGCCGGTGAGATTTCGGCGCAGGACTTCAGTGTCATTTCCTCGGAAATCGTCGTCTCTGTAGTGGCCAACGGCCCTGTCGCGCATGGGGCGAACTTCGGTAGAACTCATGGCAAGCCTGGTTCGCTCCTGCATCACCGGAGAGAGTGCCATCATTCGGACTTTCAACTGTCGGCCTTGGGCGGACACAGCGATCCGCCCCTGCAAGGGAAGTAGTCAACCTTCGCGTCTCTGGAAAACAAATAGCGCGTGGCAATTTGCCACGCGCTATTCTTCAGGACCTCAGGACCTACTTACCGAGAGCTGCTTCGTCCTTCTTTCGAACGCTGCGGCCGCCGTGGTTATGTTTGACCTTAGTGAATGCGGCCTTATATGCCTGTCGCTGCCGGGCTTTCTCAGCCTTTCTTCCCATGGTTTTGTCGCCTCTCTATTGACGTCGAAAACGATAGTCCGGCTGCAACAGGCAGCCAAACTGCAGTATACGTTGAAGTCAGCCTGAGCGTCAACTTACGCTTTGCGGTAGGTTACGTGACCATCTTCCGTTATCTTCTCCACCGAACCTTCCCAGCGCAAATATTCCAGGTGGGCCAGAGTCTCCATCATTGCTGACCGCTTATGCATCGGAGGGAATTGGCCCCATTTCATGTTTGGAACATCCCAGGTAAGCTGCGAGGAAAGTTCATAAGCGTTGCGCGGCTCCATGGCAACAGCTACCAGAATCTGGTTCTTCCTCTTATCATGGTGTTCCAGGAGTTGGTCGACGCGGCCTGGCAAATCAGTGAATATGTGCTCATGTGCGGGCAGGACCCTGGTTACAGGTAACTGGCGTACCTTGTGCAGCGCGCAAATGTAGTCCCCCAGGGGGTTGTCGCCAGACTGGGAGGTGTAGGCGATATTCGGGCTTATCGTAGGTAGAACGTGGTCTCCCGAGAATAGTATCTTGTTCTTGGGTTCGTACAGGCAGATGTGGCCCGGCGAATGCCCCTGGGTCCAGATTACCTCAAGATCAAATATGCCAGTCGATATGGTCTCCCCGCCATATACCGTATCGTCAGGGAATGTTGTGATTACGTATTGCAGGGTAGGCATCGATGCCGACTGGAGGGGGATGATCTCGGCTTCGGGTACGCCGTTGCGGCGAAGTATCACCGCGGTCTTGGGCTGTAAGCCCTGGAACTTAATGTACCTTGACCTGATCAGATCAGCCTCATATCGGTGCATGATCAGTTGGGTCTTCGGTGACGACGCCTTGATTCGACCGGCAAGTCCGAAGTGGTCGGGATGAACGTGGGTGACAACCATAGTGGCTATGTTGTCCGTGGTCAAGCCCATCTCTTTCAAGCTGTTCTTTAAGGCTTCATATGCCTCCGGTGTAAACCAGCCGGTATCGATCATCAGCCAGCCTTCTTTTCCTTCGACCAGGTAAGCATTGAGGTAACCCAGCGGGTTGTCAGGTATGGGCACTCTTACCTGGTGTATGCCAGGAACTATTTCCATTCTTTATTCTCCTTGGGGCCAGGATAGGACCATCCTAAGCATAGAGCAATCCGGCAGAGCCCGTCAATGATTATTTTCCAAACACACGTTCGTGGAATATAATCCGTTCAGTGAAGCTAGGCCTGATGTCCGATACCCACGATGATGCCGAAGCGGTGCGCCGTGCAGTAGCAGTTTTCAATAGCAGGGGCGTATCCTTCGTTTTGCATGCCGGGGATATTTCCTCTCCGGGGTTGGCCTGCGCTTTCCAAGGACTGAAGGCCCCCTTTGTCGGAGTGTGCGGCAACAACGACCGGGATTGGCCGGGGTTGCGCGCCGCGTTCGCGCCTTACGGGCAGGTCTATGCCGGCTACTTCGATTCGACTATCGGAGGGGTGAAAGTCGCCCTGATGCACGAGTTGCGCCTTTTGCATATGTTGCCAATCAACAAGAAATACGACGTTGTTGTTTATGGACACAGCCACCATTTTGAAGCGAAAAGGGGCTCCATGTTAATGGTGAATCCGGGACAGTGCAAGGGACTGGAGCCCGGAGAGGCGACTGTCGCCATATTAGACATGGATTCGCTGGACGTGGAAAAACTGGTACTGGACCGGGAACGATAATAGCTACAGAACGACCTCGGAGGTGACTACTTGAGCAGCGCCAGAGAAGAACTGACGAATATCGTTAGGTCGACAGAGTCGATCAGGCAGATAATCCTGGATTTAGAAAATGAACCTGTGCGTCTCCTCTGCATCATCGGTCGCGAAAAAACGACCACCGGGGCGGCAATACCCGATCACAGGTTGGGCTTGAACAACTATTTTGCCGAGGCCGCTTTGAGAGCCCTGGTTGCGGCCGGGCTTGTCACGCAGCGCCCGGGAGGCATAATTTCCATCTATGACTATGAGCCTACCGAAAAAGGCCTGGCAATATACAGCAAATTATGTGAAGAGGGCGTGTGCAAGACCTGAGTGCTTGCGGGATACTTAAGCCGCCGGCGTCCTGGCAAGTAAATAGCCAGGCAGGGTGGCAACGTCATCCCACCTGTCTATTTCCAGGATAGACCTTGGCTCTTGCTTGCGTTGTCGACCTATTCTTTTGTGCGGCGTCTCGATGTTTTGTTTTTGCTTTGAGTCGTCGCTTTGGCCACGGTCTTGCCAATTGCCCGGGGTTTGATCTGAACCTTGGCCTTGACCCTGGCAGGCTTGACGATGGTCTTTCTGAAGGGAGCCTTCTCAGGGACCTTTACATAGAAGCCCGTTTTTGAACCGAAAGAAGAGACCCGCTTCTGGGCAGGCCTCTTGCATCCCGGACAGGCCGCAGGTTTCCCGGATTCACTCATTGGACGCATCAACTCGAATTCATTCCCGCAGCCCATGCACACATACTCGTAGATAGCCATGTTTTACCTCCGCGCAATTAATATCATGGTTAGAAAGACCGGACGACTATTGTAGGCCCTATGACTTGTGAGTTCCCTGTTTCTCCTCAAGTGCGCCAATGTAGGCTTTGTACCCCTCCATGAGGTCGGAAACGCTGCCAAACAAGCTGTGCACGCTGCCCTCCATGGCGACGATGTTTGCGTCGGGAGTAGCGGGAGGGTTCCTCTTATAGTGTTCGTAGTCCTGCACCACCTTCCGGTAAAGCCGTTCCCTTTCCTCCAGGACTGTCTTCAGCCTGACCAGTGTCTCGTCCATATCTTCCTCCATCGAGCCTATTCTTATATTCTATTCGAATAATGAACCTGAAGGGGGACTCATCATAGACATCGCTACTATAGCGCATTATAATGGTTGCCTCTAAGTTGTCCAACCCAATGCCAGTTTCGCGGGGCTTTGCGTACATGAAAACATTGCTTCGTTCAATAGCCGACCTTGAACTCGTGTCTAGGGGGCTGCGCCGGCAGGTAATAAGCATGATCTCACGGGCCAACAGCGGTCACCCCGGCGGTTCGCTCTCAGCCGCTGACATAGTGGCCGCACTCTATTTTCGGGTCATGAGGCACAAGCCTTCGGATCCCGGATGGGCCGGCCGGGACCGCTTCATACTGAGCAAAGGCCATGCCGCACCCATACTTTATGCTGCACTTGCGGAATCCGGCTACTTCCCGCTTGAGGAACTCAACACGCTTCGGCAACTCGGCAGCAGACTCCAGGGTCACCCCGATGTCAACCTTACTCCCGGTGTGGAGATGTCCTCCGGCTCGCTCGGCCAGGGGCTTTCTTTTGGGGTCGGCGTTGCCCTTGCCGGTCGCCTGGACCAGTCTGATTTCCACGCGTATGTGTTGTTAGGCGACGGCGAGTGCGATGAAGGCCAGGTCTGGGAAGCTGCTATGGCCGCTGCACATTTCAAACTTGACCATCTTACCGCCATAGTCGATCACAATGAGTTGCAGCTAGATGGACGCTGCTGCGACGTCATGGGTATCGAGCCTTTGGCGGACAAGTGGCGTGCGTTCGGATGGGACACTGTGGAAATCGACGGGCATTCCATGGAGAGAATTGTCGCCGCGCTGGAACGCCCAACGACCCGGGAAAAGCCCCGAGCCATCATTGCCCATACAGTCAAGGGCAAGGGAGCCAGTTTCATGGAGGGCAACGTCGGTTTTCATGGCAAAGCCCCTACAAGGCAGGAGACCGAACAGGCGCTGAAGGAGCTGTCGTGATGGCCCTGGCGATCGAGTTGCAACCGCGCGAATCATATGGAAAGGCCCTTGCAGAACTTGGAGCCCAAGACCCAGCCATCGTTGTCATGGATGCCGATCTTTCGAGTTCGACGCAGACGAAGATATTCGCCGGAGCGTTCCCCGAGAGGTTCTTCAATGTTGGACTGGCCGAGCAGAATATGATGGGCATCGCGTCGGGCCTGGCGGCATCCGGCAAAACGGTCTTCGTGAGCACCTTTGCTGTCTTTGCCACATGCCGCTGCTTTGATCAGTTGCGCATGGCGATAGGCCAGCCCAACCTGAACGTCAAAGTGGTAGCCACTCACGGCGGCATAACTGTCGGCGAAGACGGTTCCTCGCATCAGGCTGTGGAAGACTTGGCGCTGGCCTGTTCGTTGCCCTCTTTCACCGTGATCGTGCCCGCCGACTCTGAAGAGACCACCCAGGCTATTAGGGTGGCGGCAGCCACAAAGGGCCCTTTCTATATCAGGCTACCCAGGGCTAAGGTGCCCCAGGTATGCCCTGCAGGCCATTGTTTCTCGCTGGGACGAGCTTCAGTCATGCGGAAGGGCAATGATGCCACGGTTGTTGCAACGGGAATCATGGTGGCCAGGGCAATGGAGGCTGCGGACAACCTGCTTAAGAGGGGAATCGACACCCGGGTGTTGAACATGGCCACCATCAAACCGCTGGATGAAGAATCGATAGTTTCTGCGGCGCGGGAAACGGGCGCAATCGTCACCGCTGAAGAGCATCTGGAGCAGGGAGGGCTGGGCGCCCGGGTATCCCAGGTAGTGGCCCGTGAGGCCCCGACGCCAGTACTCAGCGTCGCGCTGAAAGGATACGCCAAGTCAGGCAAGGCCGAAGAGCTTCTGGTCAAGTATGGCCTCACTGCGGCTGAAATCGAGAAAGCTGTCCTGGCGGCTGTGGCCAGGAAGCGGTAAAAGGGACCGGACATACCCGTCCTTTCGATGAAGAACGTCCTGAAATGGGCGATGCTGGCACTGGTGGTCCTTGAAGCGGCCCTGGTCTGGTTTCGTGTGATTGATATCCGCACTGCGATCGGCATCGTCGTCACAGTGGAACTTCTTCTCTTCCTCTTGACACTCAGGCAGGTCGTAGTCGCGGTGCGTACGTATCGGCAGCAACGCTTGTCAGGGACCGCAGTCAGAACAGCCTTTGAGAACGGGCTCGATGTATTCCTCCCGCGCGCAGTTGCCAGGGTGCTCTCTACCGAGGTGTTGCTGTGGTACTATCTCGGCGCGTGGCTGCTCCGAAGGGTGCCTCGCGATGCCGGAAGCTTCTCTTACCACCGCAAGTCCATACTTGTCCCGTTCATCATTCTGCTATTGTTCACTACCCCGGCCGAGGTGTTCCTGTTCGGATTGCTGGTACCATGGGTATGGGTCAAATGGGTGCTGGCGGTAACCGCTATATATGCCTTCTTTTGGGTGGCGGGGCTCTATGCAACGCTGGTGATGTTGCCGCACAGGCTCGGAGAGGTTGGAATACTGGTCAACTACGGGGTCCTAGCGCACGTGGAAGTGCCGTACAGGGAAATCGAAGGGGTCGTCGTAGGCAGGGTCGCTAAGGGCCTCCGTGGCGACGGGCTCAAAACGGCGAAGGAGGATGGTGCTGCGTACATGTCTGTTGGCGGAACAACAGACATTGCCGTGCGCCTGCGTACTCCGCAGTTGCTCCATGGTTGGCTGCGTGCGACACCACCTGTTACCACGCTCCATATCGCCGCCGACGAGCCAGAACGACTGGTCCTGGCGCTGTCAGCCAGAATGGCTGCACGCCCTCCCCTGACTTCGAAGCATCCCGGAGTATAGGCGGACTCGAAGCTGGAAATAATGCCAGGTGCGATTGGCGGCACAAGACCAGGATGGAGTTGACCGTACCCCTAGGCGGCGATTACACTATTCTCAGGTAGGTATCAGCCATGCCGATTTATGAATACAGGTGCCCCGCATGCGGTTGCCAGTTTGAACTATTGAGGCCGTTTTCGAAATCTGCCGAGGCGGCTGCATGCCCGAAGTGCCAGAAGCCTTCAGGACGGCGCGTTTCGGCGTTCTCCTCGGTGTCAAAGTCTGCGGGCGGGGTTTCGACGCCAATAGCGGGTGGGGGTGGCGGTTGTTCCGGTTGTGCATCATCTAGCTGTTCGAGCTGCGGGTCTTAGCAGAAGGTCTTCTTCGCCGCAGACCATTCCAGCTCAGTGCCAGCAGCAGGCCTGCCCCGATAACGATTGCTGCAGCGACGATGACCAGCGCATCGCGGAAGAACATTTCGGGGAATAGCACATTCATGACGTCGCCGGAAAATGCCATCCAGAGGTCGTTGCTGAAAAAGGCCAGATGGAAGGCGAGGAACAGTTGCTCGAATCCCAGGGCAACCGCTATTCCCAGCAGGGCCATAATGGCCAGGGTTACTCCGCTTCCCCACCGCGTGGCTCTGATCACCTCTGTCCAGCCGTTTTGACCTTTCCACAATAGCATTCCCACGACGAACAGGACCACATACGCCAGTGTTATCCACTGCACCCTGTAGTCCAATTGGACCAGGTCTTTGACATCCCGGAAATGGACCGACTCATTCTCATGGAACAGCGGGACCTGCTGGCCATACCTGGTGATAACCAACCGGAACAGGTCTTCATCGGAATTGAAGTAGTCGACCAGCCCGGTTGCTATTCTATCCAGGTCCCGGTCGCTTATGCCTGATTCAGCGCTTACCCCGTACTTGTGAAATCCGTACTGATACAGTGCGGGGGCGTTTATTGCCAGCCGCAGGCTTGTCGCAAGCAACAAAAGTGGCAAAGAGACGGCGAAGAGGACCTTGAGGAGCAGGACGAAACGTTTCAAAGGGCTGTCCTTGCAGGATATTCACAGCGGATGCGCATGCGACATTTTATGCTGGAGGCTGGCAACAGGCAAGTCGGGCCAGAAGCCTTCGGCCTCAGGACCGATCCGTGTCTGGTGTCCTTACAGGAGTTCAAGTGACCGTAATATCGTGTATCCGGGAGTCTTGGTTCATATGAACTGCTTTCCTTCCCATGTGAACTCATCGACAAAGGCGAGGAGCTTGGCTGCAAGATCCTCTGGCTTGATCCTCATACCATGGTTATCCCACCGTCAACGCTGATCGCCTGTCCGTTAACATAAGAAGCACACTCGGAGGCAAGGAAGACAGCCATGTTGCCGATATCATATGGCCTGCCCACTCGTTTCAATCCCTTGGCCCTGAGAAACTCCTGCTGCGCTTCATCGGTAAAGATATCCAGCCACCCCTTGGCCCAAACGCTGCCATCTCCCACATGATCCCGACTTTCTGGAACGACCAAGCCGGGGCATATACTGTTAATTCTAATCCCGGATAGGATATACTCCCTGGCTAAAGATTTGGTGAAGGCAATGATTGCGCCTTTTGTCGCTGCGTATACGGCCATTTGGTATTCCCCCACTTTGCCAGAGGCAGAGCCAAGATTGATGATCACTCCCTGATTCCTCTTCGCCATATGTGGCAGTACGGCTTTGCAGCAGTGTAACGCGCTCCACAGATTCATATATACTTCCTTTTCCAGGTCCTCTGTCCTTTGCTCAACAAACGGCCTCGCTTCCAGTCCCCCACCGGCACAATTGACCAGCACGTCTATCTGGCCAAACTCCTGCAGAGTCCTCCCTACCATCGATTGGATCGATTCCCTATCGGTGGCATCTGTCTTAATTAGCAGGCTTCGCCCGCCTTTCCCCATAGCATCAGCTTCAGCAACTACCTTTTGCCCCTGTCTTTCATCCATGTCGGCAATCACCATGTTTGCCTCCTCTTTGGCAAAGGCAAGCACGATGCCCCGACCGACATTCGATCCTCCTCCAGTTACAATCACCGTCTTTCTTGCTAAACCCAGGTCCATTTCAACCTCCTGTCTCTGTTTCACTTCATGTGGAACTTGTCCCATAGACTCTGCCTGAAGGGGTCACCATCCGAAAGCCACTGCAGGCGTTGATCGTGTTGGTGTTCTATGATTCTGTCATTGGTTGAGTGTTCTGAGAAAATGTCACCCCATGGAGAAGGTGATATTGATCAAGAATGAGAAACAGGGAATTAGACGTGGGAGGAGGTATTCGCGGTTGCTGCGAACCATGGCGACTGTCCATACCAGGGTAGGCCACTTCTTCAGGGAACTGTCCGTTCATCCCAGGGCAGGCGAATGCCTGATGCCGCATCACCCTACATGCCAAGGTTCCTCAACTCCTCGCCACGAAGTGAGGCCCCGTCACTGATGATACTCGGTAAGTTCACTTTGCCTGCAATTCAGCCTGACCGATAGTCCTAGATCAAGCGGGAGGCATGATAGGCCTCCCACATGGCATGCAGGATATCTCTTGGCTCGACACAATCGCCCACCGCAAATAGTTCAGGGACCTTGCCCTGAAGAGCGTCTCGAAGCGCCAATTGAGGCCGGAACCCCTGGGCTGTTACTACAGAATCAACCTTTAACTCCCTCCTGGAGCCACCAGACTCAAAAGAGGCTCCATGCCGGGTTACCTCCAAGAGACTCGCGTTGAGCAGCACTTCCACCTTGCTCCTCTCGATCAGTGCCATAAGCCCCATCATGCTATTAGTGCTCATGCCCTCGACTATCAACTTCTCCCGCCTGGTCGCAATGGTTACCTTCTTACCCTTGCTGGCCAGGTAGGCAGCGGTCTCGCAGCCAATCAGACCTCCACCGACCACGACGACTGCAGAACCTGTTTCCTTCCGGCCGAGGAGCACGTCCAGAGCACTGGCTACGTTTCCTGCGCCTGCGCCCGGGATTTCCAGCACCTGCTGACCGGCACCTACAGCGATTATTACTACATCAGGTTTAAGCTCCTGGATCAGTTCCGGAGTAGCTTCCTTAACAAGCTCAACCTGGATACCCAGTCTTCTAATCTGCGTTGAGAGATACTCTATCAAGGGCTTGATATCTCTCTTGAAGTCGGGAACAGAGGCGGGAACGAGCATGCCGCCCAAGATGGCTTCCTTCTCCCAAAGAGTCACCCTGTGTCCTCTGGATGCTGCCACCCGCGCTGCCTCCATTCCTCCCGGCCCACCACCGACTACTAGCACGTGTTTGCACTTCTTCGCCGGTGTCAGAGCATAGTCCTCTTCCAAGCCGGCAGCCGGGTTCACGGTGCAACTTAGGGACTTCCGTTCATGCGTGCGTCCGAGACAGCCTTCATTGTCTACTATGCAAGGTCTGAGGTCATCCAACCTGCCGGCCTTCACCTTGTTTGCCCATTCAGGATCTGCGATCAGCGGCCTTCCTAGGCCGACGAAATCTGTCTTGTTCTCCTGCAGGGCTTGCTCTGCTATCTCCGGACGCCCCATCTTGCCGTCAGCGATGACCGGTATTTTCACAGCCTTCTTCACTATCCATGACATATCAATCCATGTGGCCGAAGGCTCATACATGCTCGGGATACAGCGATGCCACACTTCGTAGCAGCCGCCAGACACGTGCAAAGCGTCTATTCCCGCCTTCTCCAGGCGTGTTGCGACCTCTATCCCATCATCCAGTCTGGTTCCGCCCTCGATGCCGTGGTCAACTGTAAACTTGTAGATCAGGGGGAAGCCTTTGCCGACGGCGGCCCTGGCAGCGCTGATTATCTCCAAGGGAAATCTGAGCCTGCCATCAATGTCGCCACCGTATTTGTCAGTACGCTTGTTCCAGATCGAAGCAATGAATTGGTCCAGGAGGTAGCCCCCGTAGCCGTGTATCTCTATGGCATCAACCCCTGCGGTTTTAGCCATTCCTGCAGCAATACCATATGCCCTTACCAGGAGTGAAATCTCTGCGGATGTCAGTTCACGGGTCATAACAGTGGCGTCCCATTTGCATGGGACGGCCGAAGCGGAGACCGGTTGAATTGGGTTGCCCTGGATGAAATTGATCCTGCCGAATCCAGGAGATAGTTGGATTGCGATCTTTGCTCCATGTTCATGTACTGCATCGCAAAGCTCTTTGAGCCTTCCCACATGTTTCGAATCATCGAGCCTGTTGACGATCAGAGACATGCCCGCCTCCAGAGTTGTGTCTACGACCACAACCCCGGTCACGATTAGCCCGGTACCACCCATGGCGCGGGCGGCATAGTAATTCGTCACCCTTCGGGAAAACCCTTGGTCAGAATCCAGTAGACCGGGTGTACCCATAGGACTCATGACAATCCTATTCCTGGTCACCATGTTGCCGATTCTGCCCGGCTCAAACAATTTCTTCATCAAGGTCCCGTCACATCAACCAAGTTGTTGGGCTGCCGTTATTTCCTCTTATACCAGACGAACTTACGCTCGTCGAATTCGACGTAGTTCGTCGGCGGTATAATGAGAGTAGTCATCGGATGCTCGATAATCGCGGGACCATCAATTCGGTTCCCGGCGTCCAATGAATCCATCTCCCAGAGATCGAAGTCTTGCCATTTCCCATCCATGTAGGCTTGCCTTTGTCCCTTATGAGCCTTCTTGGGAGGGACCTTGCCCTGAAGCGAGTACGACGGGATAAGGGGCTTGACTGTCTTGGCCACTGCCTCGACGTAGACCTCCGTTATCTGGTACCCAACCTCGGGGTAGCGTGCGGCCACAGGGTATATCGTCGTATATGTCTTTTCGAAACTGGCGATGATGTCTTCAACATCTGCCAGAGTCCGCGCCCTCCCTGTCCCCAGCGGGACTTCCCAAGAAAATATCTGTCCCACGTATCTGGCAGACATGCCATATCTGAATGATACCTTGTCTTTTGAGAATTTCTCAGCAGCAAGTTCTTCGTAGCCGCGCCGCTCCAATTCCTCGAATGCCTGGCTCAAAACCTCGCCCTCCGCGAGCTTTGGGGTCTCTGTCATACCTGGGGTGAAGAAAACGTTGACCGATTTATCATAGCGATGGAAATAGTCCGCGCTGGCCACACCGAAGGCGGAAAACACCGCCGCCCAGGGTACTATCAACACCTTGTCAAACTTGATCGCCCGCTCCAGCCCCCACAAATGCAGTGGGCCTGCAGCACCATAGACGAGCAAGGTGAAATCAGCCGGGCTGAGGCCTTTTGATAGCAGGATGCCGTTGATGTGGTCGGCAACCTTTCCGTGCAGCAAATCCAGTATCTTGCTCGAAACGCTGAACAACTCCTGGCCCAACGGCTTGGCCACCTGCTCTTCCAGTTCTTTCAAAGCTCTTAGCCTGTCCACTTTCACGGTGCCGCCAAGGTAGTAGTCAGGATTCAACAACAGCAAGGCAAGGTCAATGTCTCCGATAGTGACCGCGTCGGCCTTCCAGCAAGTACCCAGAGCGGCTCTAACACTCTCGGGGCCTATGGTGATCCTCTTGGTTTCCCGGTCAACATGGACGACATGGCTTGTTCCAGCTCCGATTGAGTCTATGGAGACCATAGGCATCCTCAGTCGGTGGCCGGAGAAGAAGGGCTCCTTATCGATCGGCAATTGTCCTCCGGCGATAAACCCGACGTCACATGTAGTACAGCCCAGGTCCCAGCAGATAATATTAGGAATTCCAAGGAATTCGGAAAGGAACTTGGCACCAAGCATGCCGCCTACAGGCCCCGAAATAGCGGCCTCAGCAAGCTTTGGATAGCGGATATTGGCAACCGCTCCGTAAGATAGCAGAGTCAGCAGATCGTGCTTGTAACCCTTCTTCTTCGCTGCCGCTTCCACTGCGAACAATCGTCTTCTGGCGACTTCAGCCATGTAGCACTGTAACAAGACCGTCTTCAATCTTGCAGTCTCATGGGCTAAGGAACATATTTCGTGAGAGACGACTACGGGTACATCAACCCCTCGCTTTTTAACTATCTCCCGGGCGATTTCGCCCATCCTCTTTTCATGAGCCGGGTTTACGTACGAGGACAGGGTCAGAATCCCGATTACTTCGATACCGTCATCCAGAAGCTCGTTGACGGCCTTGACTACTTCGTCCTCACGAAGAGGAATGATGACCCGCCCAGGCTGCATGTGATGGGCGGAATAGTAGCTGCTGCCCAGGATTCGCTCCGTAATCTCCTTAACATGCTCCGGCTGCACCAGCCAGGGGGTGTGCTCATGCAATTGCTGATGGACCACGTCTTCGTAAGTTTGACCTACCCATGTCAAACCACCTTCCATTATGGGCATATGGGCGAAGCCCCTGGTCACCAGCAAACCAACCTTGCTTCCGTCGCGGACAACCAAGATATTCACCATTGTTGTGCCAGCATAGATGGATGCACTTGTTTTCTGGAAAACATCCGCAGCAGTCAGGTTCACACGCCTGGCTGCATCGGTTATGGAGTTGACATAGCTGACAGATTCGTCTTTGTTATCAGTCAAGCACTTCCCGGTCGAAAACCTGCCATCCTTATCTATGAGAAAGGTGTCGGTCATCGAGCCGCCGGCGTCCTGAGCCCACAAATATCTGTCTTCGGTGTCTTTTGTCATGCTATCTCCCCTTTGCCCACTGTCCAGTCAGGTCTGAGCTTTTGTCCTGAAACCAGTCCGGACTCTCGTCTGGCAATGGTTTGCCCAACCACTCTCGGTAGAAGACGTCCAAGTCGGGCAGCATATCGAACAGTGGAGGGTACCCCATCGGTATGACTTCGACGGCGAGTTGAGCCAGACATCCCGGACAGTAATACTCCCTCATCTCGACAAGATCAGCATTGTATACAGCCTCGTCCATCGGGATAACCTCTGCCATCTCCTTGCGAGACCTTCTAATTCGGATTCTGCAACTCAGTTTCCAATTTACCCGGTAATCACCGAATTCCTGTCCGCACTGACACTTAACCACCCGTCCGCCACCCTTTTTGGCCACAATGTAGAGATGATCTGTGAGGGGAAGCAATATCCTGTCCTTCCATGGGACATTATCTTGCAGCACGTCCAGGTAATTCCAGAATCGATCCTCGTCTTTCGGAGACAAGCGAAGAATCTTCTTCACTTCTTCCCAGGGAAGTTTGCCTGCAACCAGAAGCCTTATGTTTTCCTTCGTGGCGATCTCGTTTCCCATCGCTTTGCGCTCCATCCTACAATCGATAATTCTCAGGCAACTGCCACATCTTTTTGAATTGTTCGCCAAACTTGTTGTATTTTGAGCAATCGGCATACATATAGCGAAGCTCCTCAGAAAACTCCTTATTCAGTACTTTCTTCCTTTCTTCGCTCCACCAATCCTTGAATGGAACTGATTCTTCCTTGCGTTTGTTTCGAATCTGTTGCCGCAGTTCGGCGCTCTCGGTAGCTTTCACCTTGCCTTCATTGTCGGTTACCGCTCCATAAATACCCTCTGCCACGTCGGGTGTGAGCCATCCGTGATGCACGTCGTTTTCCAGCCGACCAAGATCCCTGTCCAGAGGGTCTCCCCAGCCACCCTTGGCACCAGAGGCTACAGCAAACATGTCGCCGTCTTTCAATTCGATGTTAGGTGTCGAATAGTCGAACACGCGCACACTATCAGCTTTGAGCTTACCGCTCTTGAGCCATTCCCTGATCTCAACTATATCCCTGGGATACGTGCCGCCATTTTCCAGGATTTCCTTCATGTTGGTTCCATGCAAGATGCAGGCCGCGTTATTGGGCGCAAGGTAGCCGCCGGACATTCCCGTAGTAAGGTGACCTGTCCCGTAGGTGACAATGAAAATGTTCACACTAAGAGTTTGCCCAGGCTCGATAACAAGAAACGCCATTCCGGCACCCAACCCGCTCCTGAACTTGCCGTGCCCACAGTAGTTAGGTATGAGCTTCTTGCCCAAGGTCAGGTTGACCGGCGCCACGAATTCACTTGATTCGACGTCACCCATATCACCCTGCGGGTTCGGTCCTGAGTATGAGGTCACCTCTCCGTCCTTAAACGGTAACCCGGCACTGGCCTCACCGCCTATGAGACTCCAATCACCACCGCCCCAGCGGAATCCGTCTGCGAAAATACCGGACTGTCCATGAATGGACCCGGAAGAACCACCCGGATAACACTCCTCAAGGAAGCCTCTGGAAAAGTACGCGCGAGTGAAAACCTCCCTGAACATAAAATTCAACCTGGATGGGGCCACTGTCAGACTCGCCGCCGCATACGGATTCTGAGGATTACACATGCTGCCTGGTGGTATGTTCCAATCAGATATGTATTGCAGCGACGTGTTGAGGGTTGGAGAATGCGCAAACATCGTAAACTGGCCAAGCGAACTTACCATCCGTACGGCGCCTTCATAGGAGTTCGCATAAAAGTTGTGTTCGCTCGTCATTCCCTCGACATCAACCAGCATGGTGCCATTGGGACGTATTTTCAACTCCACCGGTATGTTGAGAATCCAATTCTTGTCAGACTGAGGGAAAAGCTTACCGGCAATTCCCTTGTAGTTGACCACAGGGAAGTAGCAATACTGATATTTCCCGGGAACCGCTTGAGTCTTGATCCTCTGAAGCAGCACCCGCCTCTCCCTTTCGAGTATCTCTTGTTGGCCCGCCCTGAAGTAATCTACTCCGAATTCCTCCACGATCTCCGAAATCTTGTTATGCAACGCTACACACCCGGTGACACGCATCTTGTCGTCAAGGATGTTAAGCGTCGCCGTTCTCGTACGCCTCTGCCAGAATAACTCCCACCATTTGTGCTGCTGGAAATTCTCTCCGGTCTTGAAAGGAGGACATGTAAATCCATCAGTGAACGTGTCGAACGATATGGTACCAAGACCGCCCGTCTGGAATGACCCCACATCCAGAATATGGTTGCATCCTATTGCCCATGCAATCAATACTCCTTTGTGAAAAATCGGAATCAAGGTGTAGCAATCGTTATGGTGGGGGGCGCCATAGTAGGGGTCATTGCAGAAGAAGATATCTCCCTTCTGGATATGCGGGTCATCTTCGAAACCCAGCTTGGCCATATTCCTCACGAAGAAGGGAGCGCACTGGATGTGGCCGACAAGCCCGTACGAAGCTGAGACGCAATCACCTTCCGGCGTCGCCAGCATGAAAACCATTTCACCCATCACCACCGCCGCCGCGTTGGCTGTTATCAAACGCGCTGTCTCTCTGACGCTAACGCAAGCAGCCGCCAGCTTCAGTTGGAATCTCATGAATTTGGCCGGATCCTCTTCGACCAGTTTCAGCGTCTGCAGTCCATAACAATAACTCGTCTTCTTAAAGAGTTGGTCCTTCTCCGCCACCGCTTCCTTCAGTGTCTTGCCCTGGTAGCATATCCCCATCTTTATCTCCTTTGAATACACGGCGCATTTTTCGCCCGTTTCATCTTGTCTTCAGTACTCGGGTCACCCCCCCCGGCAGATATCCTCTCCACCTGTCGAGGTGTACCTCACGACTTAATGGTGTATTCACTGGTCGCAATAACATCGACCTTGTCCCAATCGATGAATTTGGAGGCATCTTCCATCATGATTTTAGTGCGTCGGTTGAATTTCTCATCATCACCCACGGAGTCACGACGTACCACTTCTGAGGTCATTGCTTCATCGGAGAAGTTCTCCTCGGCAATGGCGTCATATGGCGGCGCGGCATACGTTAAGGGACGGACAATTGCGTTTTGGCGATAGCCGAAAATCAATTGTGTCTCAAGGCTAATCCGCGTATGGCCGCTGAGCCACAGGTTGCCCTGCCACAGTTCCATCCAATGTTCGTACGTCAGGCGGGGAGGCTTCGTCAGAAGCGCAATTTGGTTCCATCCCGGGGTGCGCTTACCGTTGGATGCCTGGGCGTTCACGAGAGGCACGGACTCGGTCACCAGATATCCCGCGTGGCGGGCAACGGCACTTTCAATCACGTCCTCGATTGGCTTGCGCTTCAGCGCCGTGTCTAGCCAGACAGAAAGCACGCCCGATATTGAGGGCTTCGTACTTTGCCTTCGGATCGGGCCAGCCGGGAATACATCCTCGTCTACTACGCTGATGCGTAATCCATGTGCACCCAACCCGAGGAACTGTTCCGAGACTCCTCCCAAGAGCTTTTCTCTGAAGACACGTGGGGACTCTGCGTCGCGCTTCCAAACCAGATACATTACTTTTTCCACTGACTCACCTCAATAGCTATTTCCTGACCGTTGAGGGCTAAAACCGGAGGCTTCCAGTTCGACCGGCGCAGAACTGCTCACGATGCCGGGACCAGAGCGCGAAGAACAGGATTATCGTGAGCTGTCATGATGCCCTATTGGCCAAACACCAAATGACTCCTCCCTTGCCCAACTCCATTTGTTCCATCGAGTCGGTCCCCGGGCCCTCAGAGTCAGCACCATAAGCCGCCATCGACACTATAGTTTTGTCCGGTAATAAAGCCAGCTTGATCTGATGCCAGGAATACGATCATGTTGGCTACGTCCTCGGGCTCCCCCAGTCGTCCCATTGGGGTCATAGATTTCCATTGTTCCTCGCCAGCCTGGAATTTCGCCATCGCCTCCATCAAACCCGGCGTCCTGATAGGTCCTGGCGCGACGCAATTGACCGTAATTCCCTTCTTGGCCACGTCCAGAGCAAGGGATCTGGAGAACGAAGCCACGGCAGCTTTGACTGCCGAATATATTGGCATGTATGGAACCCCATGTTTTCCCGCGTCGGAGGTGACGCTGATGATTCGTCCGCTCTTCTGCTGGAGCATGCCGCTTATCACTGCCTTGCAACACAGCATAGTGCCGATAAGAGAGATATTGATTTCCCGCTTCCATTCGGAGACTTCAGTCTCATCGAACGGTTTGTATGTAGCAGTGGACCCGACAAGACCGGCATTGTTAACCAGGATGTCAACCCTACCACATTCGGCGATGACCCTTTCCACCATGCTTCTGACGTCGGCCTCGTCAGATATGTCGACCCTTAGTGCCAAAGCCTTGCCACCATTGCCGTTGATTAGGCCGGCAGCCCTCCCTGCCCCCTGTTCATTCAGGTCCGCGATGACCACTTGGACACCCTCCCTGGCCAGAGCCTGGGCGGTTGCCTGGCCGATGCCTCTGGCTGCCCCCGTTACTATCGCCACTTTGTTCCTCAGTCTCATTGCGGTCATTTCCTTTGTCCTGGATCACCTCGTAGAGTTTGCCGCGCGGCACCCCGCGGATTGTGGGCATATATGACAGTATCCATGGATGTGCCGCAAAGGATGGCTGTATCAGTCGCCACCAGTCCGGTACCGGCAACGATATTCTGCACAGTGGGGCGAAGTCTGGCAACTATTGACTCGGATGTGAAGATAGAGGTCGCTTTCATCTCTACTATATTACGCTTTGCCTCATGGCTTCAATATCTGTAACGCGAATTTGTGTGACCAGATATTAGTAGTGCTCGTACCTGACCATGTCGGCCAGCGGTTTGCGTTTCTTCGGCTTGGGAGCATCATTGGCGTAACCCAGGGGCGTAAAAGCCACTGGTTCGACGCCTTCGGGAAGCTGTAGTACCCTGCGGGCGGCTGAAGGATCGAAAGCTGCGACCCAGCAGGTGCCGAGGCCCCGGTCGGTGGCGGCCAACACCAGGTGGTCCATGGCGATCGCCACATCGACATCGGCATAGTTCTTACCGTCCTGCCTCGTCCATGCGTTCGAAGGGATGGAACAAACGGCAATCAACAGCGGGGGTTGCACAAACCAGTCCCGACTGTAGATTTGTCTGAGTTCGTCTTCCCTGCCCCTCACATGGATGACGATAAGCACAAAAGGTTGACGGCCGGCAGCGGTCGGAGCTAGCCTGGCCGCATCGAGGACGCACTGAAGTTTTTCATCCTCGACTGGGTCAGGCCTGTACGACCTTACGCTGTACCTCTTCTGGACCAAATCAGCAAAAACCAAAGCAATGCCTCCCTACTGTTCTGTCAGTCCATTATCCCATAAATCGAAACGTTAGGCGGTAGGAAAGAGAGGTACTTCGAACGCAAACATCGCCAGGGGCTATGCTATAATAGGCGACCCTCACCTCGAAGGACGTTCTTCGCCCATGAACCCGGACAACAAGGCCATTTACCCTTCCAGTCCACGCTCCCTTTTCACACATCTGCACGTTCATACCGAGTTCAGCCTCCTGGATGGCATGTGCCGTATCCCCCAGTTGGTCGCCAGGGCCAAAGAACTGGGCATGGACAGCCTGGCGATAACCGACCACGGCGGCATGCATGGCGTTGTGGATTTCTACGTCGCAGCCAGGGAAGCAGGGATCAGGCCTATCATCGGCTGCGAGACATACGTCGCTCCCGGCGATCGAAGAGGCCGGTCTCCGGCTGATAAACGACATACCCATCTCACCCTGCTCGCCAGGAATGACAGGGGCTACCACAATCTCATCCAACTGATAACGGCGGCGAACGTAGACGGCTTCTATTATAAGCCTCGCGTGGACCGGGATATCCTGTCGAAGTATGCCGATGGGCTTGTTGCCCTTTCAGGGTGTGCCCACGGCGAAATCCCCCGGCTCATCGTTTCCGGACGCAGTGAAGATGCTCGCATGGCAGCCGGATGGTACAAGGAGCACTTCGAGCACTTCTACCTCGAGATCCAGCGCAACCCGATACCGGAGATGAAGCAGATAAACGACGGCCTGCTGGCGATTTCCCGGGAATTGGATATCCCCATTGTTGCCACCAACGATGTCCATTATGTTTTGAAAGAAGACGCTCCCGCCCATGAACTTCTGCTTTGCATCCAGACTAACACAACGATGCAGGAAGAGAAGCGGATGAAGATGGTGGGGGACTTCTTCTACATGCGCAGTCCGCAGGAGATGGCCGATCTTTTTATCGACCTTCCGGAAGCAATCGAAAATACGAGGCGCATTGCAGACCTGTGCCGTTTGGAAATGCAGTTTGGCAAACCGCAACTGCCGGATGTGGAATTGCCGCCTGGCAAGGATATTGATGCGTACCTCTCGGACCTTTGCTGGCAGGGTTTGTATGAGCGGTACCGCAAACCCTGCCCCGAGGCAGAGGAGCGACTCCGCTACGAATTGGATGTTATCCGGAAGACTAAGTTCGCACAGTACTTCCTGGTCGTGTGGGACATAATCCGGTTTGCCCAGCGCTCCAACATTCTTTACGGAGTCCGCGGCAGCGCAGCCTCCAGTATAGTCCTGCATTGCCTTGGCTTAACTCCAGTCGACCCGCTGGCATACAGGCTTGTCTTCGAGAGGTTCCTCAATGTGGAACGCAAGGAGATGCCGGACATAGACCTGGATATCCAGGACGACCGTCGCCACGAAGTAATCCGCTATGTCACGGAGAAGTATGGCAAGGACCACGTGGCCCAGATTGTCACCTTCGGTACGCTTGGTGCCCGTGGTGTTCTGCGGGATGTCGGCCGTGCCCTGGGGATGACCTATGCCGATGTTGACAGGGTTACTCGCCTTATTCCGCAAGCCCCCGGAATGACGCTGGATCGCGCGATGGAGGAGAGCCGCGAGTTCGCCACAATTTGCGAACAGGATGAGACAGTGCGCAATTTGGTCGATTCCGCGAAGAAACTGGAAGGGTTGTCCAGGCATGCGAGCACCCACGCCGCAGGGGTTGTTATATCGGCAAGACCGCTTACCGAGTACCTTCCATTGCAGAGGGTAAGCAAGGAAGAAGAAGGCACGCTTACCACACAGTTCACCATGGAAAACGTCGCCCGGGTTGGCCTGCTGAAGATGGACATACTCGGCCTGATAAACCTCACCATGCTCGACAAGACGATGCAGCTTATTCGCCTCAACCGGGGCATCGATATCGACCTGAAACAACTCCCTCTTGATGACAGAGAAGCATACAGGTTACTGGCTTCCGGCGAGACCACAGGGATATTCCAGTTGGAAGGCGCCGGCGTGCGCCGCTGGATCAAAGAGCTGAAGCCGGACTGTTTTGCCGATATCGCTGCGATGATCGCCCTGTATCGGCCAGGGCCCATGGAGCACATACCCACATACATCCGGGCAAAGCAGGGTAAAGAGGCGGTCAAGTACCCGCACCCGGCCTTGATCGATTTCCTCAAAGAGACTCACGGAGTAATCGTCTATCAGGACCAGGTGCTGTTCATCGTCAGGGCGTTCGCGGGATACAGCCTGGGACAGGCCGATATCTTCCGCAAGGCCATGGGTAAGAAGAAGCCCGAAGTCATGGAAAAGGAGCACGCGAATTTCATTGCGGGCGCCCGAAAGAAAGGCTACACAGGAGACGTTGCCGAAGCCATCTTCAAGCTGATCGAGCCGTTCGCCGGCTACGCCTTCAACAAGGCTCACAGCGTAAGCTACGCACTCATCGCCTATCAGACTGCGTACTTCAAAGCCAGGTATACCCATGAATATGTTACCGCTTTGCTGTCCACGCATATCGGAAACGAGGAGAAGGTGAAGGTGGCAGTGACCGAGTGCAGGCATCTGGGGATACCCGTCCTGGCCCCGGACATCAACAAGAGCCAGGTGACCTTCTGTGTTGAGAAAACCAGCAGTTCGAACGCTATAAGGTTTGGTCTGGCCTCGGTGAAGAACGTGGGAGAATCCGCTGTCGCGCCGATTATTTCTGCCCGAGAGACGGGCGGACCATTCTCTACCATTGAGGACCTGTGCCGCAGGGTAGACCTGCGTGCCGTTTCAAGGCGGGTGCTGGATAGCCTGGTCAAGGCCGGGGCCTTCGACCGTTTTGGTACGAGGAAAGGGCTGCTGGAAGGACTGGACCGACTGATCGGCCTTGCCCAGCATCACCAGCGGCTCAAGGACACCGGGCAGGCAACCATGTTTGATCTTTGGGGGGAGAGTGTTCCCACACCGGCCCCCGGCGTTGACTTACCTGGTCTTGCGGACACGACGAGGGAAAAGATGGCCTGGGAAAGGGAACTATTGGGCGTTTGCCTGTCCGAGAACCCTCTCTCCTCCGTTATGGGGAACGTAAGCTCGGGTGTCACCATGTGCGGCCAGATAACTTCTGAAATGTCAGGCGAGGGCCTGGTTGTTGCTGGAATGGTGAATGCAGTTCAAGAAAGGCAGACCAGAGACAAGCGCAGCTTCACCCTGGCGACGTTGGAGGACCTGACCGGTTCCATAGAGGTAACGGTGTGGCCAGAGGTATACCAGGCAACCAGGGAACTATGGCAAGAAGGCTCTGTGTTGCTGGTGGAGGGGAAAGTCAAAGTAAGGGACGATGTCGCGGGCATAACCGTTGAGCGGGCCAGCGTTTACACGGAGGGTGCGGCAGTCCCTGTCCCTGCCGCAAACGGAGCCCGGGGCTCGAATGGCAAGAAGAATGGCAAGGATAAGAGGCATGTCTTGCTGGTCCGGATGATGCAGACGGATGTCCAGGACTCCGACCTGGCATGCCTGTACAGAATATCTGACATCCTTAAGGAATACCCAGGAAAGGATAAGGTCCGCCTGGCGATCGAAGAAAAGGGCGCAGTAACCCAAATAGAACTGACTCAAGTAACTACCGATTGCTGTTCAGAACTTCTCAAGGCTTTGAGCGCTGTGCAGGGGCATCAGGGGGTTGAGGTGGTGGATGACAGGGATGAACCCTGATGGCAGATAACGAATAGCCATTTTGGAGGGCCACGCTCCGTCGTGGGAGGGTTACGATCCCAATGGCTTCAATCCAGACTCGATCTGGAAGTCAGGCTTCCTTGATCGTATGGCACATCGAACTTGTCGTCCTGAGATGTTCAGCTAAGCCACCGCCCCTTCAGCGTGGTAGAGATTCTTCCTCGCTGCGCTCGTCAGAATGACAAATAGCCACTGCCGTCGTTCTGAAGGACCGAAGCAGTCTGTGACTCTCGGGCTGCTCGTGGAGTTGTCGTGGCGGAAAGGCAACTCAGGGTTGCTGGGCCTAAACCCTCCGCCTGCGCCGCGGCGTCTTCATCGGTGGCTTCTGACCAAGTAGCGTTCGTGCCAGCCTGACCTCTTGCGCCCGGGTGGTTATCTCGCCGTCGAGCTTGGCGTGGTGGATCTTTGACAACAATTCGCCCACGATCGGCCCGGGCTTGGCCCCCATCTGAATGAGGTCAGTGCCCCGCAGTTTGGGCCTGACGAATCTCAACTTATCAAAGTACAACCTGAGGTTTTCCTCAGCCGAGGGATATCCTGCCGCTGCGAGGTTGGCCACGATGGCCTGTGGTGAGAAGTCCCGCAATTGAGTGTAGAGATGGCTCCGTTTTATCTCGGGAGAGGCAATCTGTATGAGCAAGCTCTTCAGTCCTATTGTGTCCAAGACGATCATCGTGGAGGACTTCGGCGCGGACAACCTGTTCAAGATGTCTGATGCCTCTTTTTCGTCCAGCCTGTAGAGGAAGAGAGCATAGTAAAGGGATACGGGAGGGGATTTCACCAGTTCGCGGGCCTTCTTGAATGGTTCCCCTAGCCATCCGTCCTCGGGTAGCGACTTGTGTATTCCCGCCCAGACCCCCAGCATCCCCGCACGTTCCAGGGGCAGTTCCGGTTTCTCTTCCTCGAATGTACGGTCAAGTTCATGGCGTATTCGGTCGCCACTGACTGTGCTCAGCATGGGCGCGTCCCGCCTGAGCCACGACTCCGTTTTGCTTTCCATCTGGAAACCAAGACGCTGCTCGTAGCGCACTGCCCTCAATATTCGCGTTGCGTCATCGATGAAGCTCCTCTCGTGGAGCACCCTGATGACGCGTTTCTCCAGGTCGCTTCGTCCCCCGAATGGGTCCAGTAGCCGGCCACGTTCCCTTCCAGTCAACTGGATTGCCATGGCATTGATGCTGAAATCGCGGCGCGACAGGTCGTCGCTGATGGTGCCCGCCTCAACCAAAGGGAGGGCGCCCGGCTTAGCATACTTCTCGCGTCGCGCGGTGACAAAATCGAGGCTGAAGCCTTCAGATTTCAAAGTGGCGGTGCCGAAAGCCGGGTGCGTTTCCAGTACCAAGCTACCGTGACAAAGCCCTTCAGCGAGTTTAATCGCGCTGCCTTCCAGAACGAGGTCGATGTCGAGGCAGGTCCGTTCCAGCAAAAGGTCGCGCACGACTCCGCCCACCAGGAACAGAGTTTCTTCTTCGGAATTCGCCGTGGCCGCAGCCTTGTCGATAAGCTCCAGCGCCTCTGGAGGCACATACTCTTTCATCCTGACGATCAAGTCAGGATGCTGCTCGCCTCCTCCCTTCTTTCGGACCTGAGTTGTTTCCATCTCTACATCAATTCTAGGCGTGCCCGCTACATAGTGTCAAAAGTGAGATAAGATTAGGAATGGGCCCGGGTGGGGCTGAGTTTGTATTATGACTATACATAGTGACATAAGAAGCAGTCCTAGGCTTGACTGGCAGTCACTGCGGACATATACTCCATTCGAATCTCTAAGTTTTTCATCCATTGTGGTGATCTACTTGTTCCTTCTCAAGGCTAATCAATTTTGTCAGGGGGCTGATGATTGCTATGAAACGGCTCCGAACATTGAGCACAGTCTTCGTTCTACTGTTGACACTGGCCGTATTGCCTCGTTTTTCCCAGGCCGCGAGCGCACAAGAGGTCACCGCCGCGCAGATTACGGCTTTCGAAGTGATCGGGCCGGATGGCAAGACTATCGGGGATGAGCCTCTGCGGGCCGGCGCAGTATACAAGGTCAACCTGACTGTAAAAGTGGCGGCTGGCATAAATGACAGAGCAGTCCTGAAGACCAATCTGGTCCGGCCCGCCGGAGCCGACCGTTTCTGGACGCTGAAGGTTCCGTACAAAGGGATTGACACGAATACCTGGCAGCCAGGGCTTCCGGAGTTGCGCTTCCAGGCTATCGAGGGCGAGGTCAACCTTGAACTGCAGGGCGCGGTTCCGGCTGACTACGTTTCGACCAAACTGGCAAACGACGATGTCTTGCACAAGGCCAAGAGCATTGCATTGGTGGAATTGTCACTCGCATCAGGAAAGGTGCTTGAAACGAAGGGGCATGAGGCCATAGATAATTCCATCGATGCCTACAGAAAGGCTCTGGGCACAGTGAATGATTCGCTGAAGACAGCCAAAGCGGACACCAAATATGTAGAGTTGGTGCGCTCCGTGACCAGGCAGGCGCAGGCATCCGGTGACAATGGCTACACGGAGAGGGCAGTAGCGATCCTGGCAGCGATACCTCCTGCCGCCGGTTGGGCGATGCCCCGAGGGTCGTCCCTGTTCCTGTGGATTATCTTTGCGGTCCTGGGTGTTCTGGCGCTTCTGTTTGGGTTCCTGACGATGCGGTATCGAGGTGAGACCGGTCTGGTGAAGAGCCAGGTGGATGAACAGGCCAAACGATTAGAACTGCTGGCTGCAAAAGCCAACAGGATTGGTGATACCCAACTGGGAAACGATATCAACAAGGTTAAGTCCGAGCTGGAAGGTCTGGCCGGGAGGTAAATAGTGGCCGACAAATCTAAGAGAAACTTCGCCCCACAACTTGTTGGCCTTGGTGGCACAGGCGCGGACATCATCGCATCAATGCTGCGGAACAAAGGGCTGATGTTGCCCCTGATGCGCACTGACGGAATAAGGGTGTCATGTCTGGGGCTGGATGTTGCCACGGCGCAGATTGAGAACCTGTCCGCAGCTTACGACGAGTTCAAACAGGAGATGAAGTCCAAGAACATCCCTTCCGACAAGCTTTTCCTTGTGTCCAAGGCCGTGAAGTTCCCCACCCCGGAGGTGATGTTCGATTTCGTTCGCGACTACCGCAGTTTCCTGAGCAAAGAAGGCAGCGTTGATGAGCCCAACTACAAGCCGTGGCTGTCGTCAGCCATAGACATCCCTCCGCTGGCGGGTGGAGTCGGCCGCAAACGGGCCCTGGCGAAGGCAATATACGGTCTGAACTATCATGTGCTTCGCCTAGTGAGCGACGCCATATCCGCTTTCAAGGAGCATGTGGTCTCCTCGACGTTACAGCCTGTCATATTTGTGATCTACGGTTTGGGTGGCGGATCTGGCAGCGGCATGGCGCTTGATTTCGCGCGGCACCTTCGCAAAGAGGTTGGAAGCGGAGTCCCTATCATCGGATTGGCTATTTTGCCCTGTCCCGGTGATGACCCACCGGCAAAGGGTGCATCCGCCTATGCCGCCATGGTAGAGCATAGCTTGGTACTGGACCGCAAGAACAATGGAATGGTCACAGGGAAATGGGGAGCCGGCTATGAGAATCCGTTCAACGCCTTTTTCTTCATGCCTCTGGGGCCTGCCTTTGGCCAGGGCAAGGGCCTCCTCTATGCGCACCAGACAATCGACGAGGCAGTAGGCGATATCATTATCAGGTGCCTGAACTTCGATCCTGCCGACCTGCTGGCGAATATCGGCGCCAACGTCGACCTGGAAGGCCTGTGGATGCACAGCCTGTCGACTGTCAGCATATCCTACCCTGTCCAGGAATACATTGACCTGACGCAGAGTTACCTCGATAAACTGGATAAGCTGACTGGCCTGCGGAAGGAAAAGAAAGAACTATACGGCGGGACCCACATAACCGAGACGGGGGGGGTAAGGAAGCTCCTCGATTCTTGTCGCGCCGAACTCTCAGACATCTACCGTCTCTGGCTTACCCGCCGCGGCAGGTATGACCCCGAGAAGTTCCCCGAATTGCTCCGCAACCTGATTTATGAAGACCGCTCCGTCGAAGCTGATTTTGCAGTCTATATCAGAGGCATACAGGACTCCGTCAAAGGGCAGCTTGATGAACTGTACCAGTCTGTGAAGGCTATTGGTCTAGGTGCTCCCGACGGGACTCTCGAAGCACGGATCAGGAAGTTGTTGCTTGAGTTCTATGAGAGAGCCTCCGAAGTAGGCTCAAAAACCCACGAGTTTGAGGAGAAGGTACCTGAGATACTGTCCAGCCTTCCTGAAGACTTGCTGACCGCGCATCAACTCACTGCGCGACAGGTGCAACTCGTGCGTGATGTTGGGGACCTGGCAACCATCATACTTGACTACATAGCCGCTCTTCGTGCCTATCTTGAAGCGCGCAAGCTGGCAGACAAGCTGTACCGCCTGGTGGAATCCTCGGAAAAGAGCGAAGACAGGGGAAAAGCGCTGGTTGCAATCAAAAAGATATCCAGCCCCGAACTGGTCGTCCTCTTTTCCTTCATCTCGTCTATTCATTGTCCTCTCGCAACCGAAATCAAGAACATGGACGAGTATTTGACGAATTGCAGACGCATGAGAAGAATGCTGTCAGAGGAAGAGAGGGCGGCGCAGGTGTTGTTCCAGTCCATGGAAGAGCAAGACATACTCGCCGGAGCAGAGAAGAAGCGTCTTCAAAAAGACATCCAGGGTCTGAGGCCGATTTTTTCGGCGCCGGGCAAGAAAAAGATGTTGGAAGCCAGGCTCCGCGAAGTTGAGCAGAGGATAGACCTGGTAAGGCAGGAGATGGAGGAGAGGAAGGCCGAAGTGGACCGGGTTGCCGGCAAGGTGAAGGAATACGCCAGCATCGAGAAGAAGTTCGAGGCCAATTCGGACTACCGGAAGCTCGCCGGAGAGGTCCTCGACTTGACGAACCGCTACTACGAAAAGCAGGGTGACCTGCGCAAAGACCGCGGTTTCTACGATCGCACGGGTGAACTCACTGAGGGTGAGCAACTGAAGATAATGCAGCTAATACTTAAGGGAGAACAGTCGGCCCTGAACAGGGAAAACATCTTGAACCAGATAGTGGATCAGGAGCATCTGCGCCGCTATTTAGTCAGCGTGATGAACGTCTTCCGACTCCCGGATACGCTTGGCGTTACACCTGAATATCGCTCGGATTTCATCTGGTTCACTGTGGTTGCCCCTGCGGGCATATGGAACAAAGAGTTGGAGCATGACGTCACCACCGCCCTTTCTGGCTATGTTAAGGGCGATGTTTCCCGCACCGTATATATCCGCCAAATAGAGTCCGACGACCCGTGGAAGGTCAGATTTATGGTGGTAGCTGCAAAGTCCAAGCCGCGCTGGTTAGGCTCCTATCAGGACATGAGACAGCTCTATTTCTCATCCAGCGCCGGTGAAAAGCATATGGCCCATTCCTTCTTGCTCGAACACGGAGTTGCTTTGGAAGACGATGAAGCTGCCGCAATAGCGAAGATGGCGGGTTCTCCGGACACATCCGGGCAGGTCTAAGGATTTCGTGGAAACACGTCAGGAACAGGGTCTGATCGCCCGCGAGCGGAGATTCCGGGTGACACTTCTAAGTCTCCTCGCCGCGGCTTTTGTGATGGTAGCCGCGCTTCTGCTGTTCCTCCTTGTTCCTTTCTTCCCACCGCAAGTATCGGTGTTCATCGCGGTTGCGCTCGGGATAATCGCGTTCAAAGCGCCTACGCCTGCATTAGTCGCGATGTTGCTCCTGGCAGTTCCGGGGTATGTCTATCAACTTGGGCCACCTCCCGAGACCAGTATCGGCCTTCCTTTGGTCGTTATCGTCGCCATGGCGGTCATCCTGTTCATACCGGCGGCCAGTGCCGTTCAAACAGGGGCTGTGCTCGGGATAACCACTGGCGCTGTTGCGGCTATGCTGATGCTCACACCTCTTCATTTCCTAGCCCTCCCAATGATGGTGGCAATACCTCTCTTCCGGGCCAGGGGGGGGAAGGTGGGCAGCACAGGCGCGATCGTCGTCTTCATGGCATTGTACTTTCCGCTCCTTGTCGCACAGCAACGCATCATCGATCCGTCCAGTACAGTTCCGCTTTTCGGGCCTCTGAACCTGCAAGCCAAACAGCCTGCTTCGGTTGTAAACCTTGGCAACCTATTCTCCGGATTGGTCGACGCTATCTCAATGCCGGGCAGCGTGGGTGACAAGCAGTTCTTTACCAACCTTACCGTGTATTGGCCTGTCGGCGTTGGAGGGCGCGTTCCGCCTCTCGGTTTCATCCTTACGGCAGTCTTTGTGTTCAGTATCGCGTCCGCTTTCGGTGCAGTCGCCTTCTTCCGTTGGCTTGAGCGCCGGTCAATAGGGGATGCAAGACTCTCACGCATCGGACCTGCAGTTTCTTTGTTTGTGGCCGACATAGTCTTCCTGTTGCCGCTGGGAGTCCTCGGCGGGCCACTGGCTTATTCAATCGATGTAAACCCGCTGGGTCTGGTAGTGGCCACCGGACTCATCGGGATGGCAGGTGCTGGCGTTGACTCCTGGCTGGGAAAGCGCGACCAGATAGTGCGTCTCCGGGAGGAGTTCGACAAAACGCTGCCTCGCTTGCGTGGCAGGCTGGAATCGCTCAGAAACAGGTTGACTGAGACCAGGTCCGCCTGCGCCCGGATCGACCTGGCTGCAGAGGAGGGCCTTGTAGGAAAGTGTGATCAGGAGCTTGCTTTTGCAGCCGCCACTATTGACGAAATGGACGTGGCTGACCTGATCCCTAAGATGGACCAATTAGAGGAACTGGACCGGAAACTGGCTGAAGCTCTTAAGGAAAGCTTCCGTAAGCTGTGTTTGTACTATGACGAAGACAAACGCAGATACGGCGAAATGGCAGCCTCTATGTTGCGTTTCGGCCTGCCTGCCGCAAGGGCGATAGATGGACCTGCGCTGTCACAACTCGAGCCTCTTGGCTATGATGCAGTGATGGCCTTCGAGCGGGAACTGATGGATGCACATGCCGAAGCAGCCATACCGGTTGAGCAAGCCGTCACCGCATTGGAGAAAACGCTGCGTACGGAAGTAGACCCGGCATTCCGGCGCGTCGGAATAGAGATAGGGCGCAACTATCTGAAACAGGAAAACTATGAGGATGCCCTGGAGACGCTTCTCAACGAGATGGCCGCAATCGAATTCACGGTCACGGGCCTGGTCCACGGTCTTGAAACCAGGTTATCTGATGCCGCTGCAACGCTTGCTGCAATGATAAAAGACCGCCTGATTACCATGACAATGGAGACGGGGGACGTGAAAGGCTCTGGTTATTACAAGTCCGTCACGGCCGAACTCAACACAAAGTTCGTGCTCAAGATTGAATCCAGGAGCTTGCCCCAGTTGATGGAATTGGTAATGAGGGTAAGGGAACTGGGTGGGGTAACATCCGACGTGATGGCAGATCTGGCCGGAAGGATAAATGCGCTGGAGAAGCAGATAGAACAGAAAGTTCCCTCGGGGTACAACTGGGGAAAGAACCCGAGGATCGGATTGGTCGTGCAAAGCGCTGTGGACGACCTCCGTGGCGTAGGTGTCTACAGGGAATTCAACAGCAGAATGTCGCTTATTGGCAGTGGACTCAGGACGATCGACGAAGAAGTGGCAACGATCAGGCAATATGGCTCAGTCAATGAATTCCTCATCAACTATGTGAACATAGAATACCTGATCGAAGAGAAGCTGGAGTCGAAAGGAGAAGTCAAGTACCTGGATGTGCCCGTCAAGGCCGTCTACGCACAGCAATACTTGCGGCTCTTCTCCGTCTCCCATCCGAGGAACGTCGTGCTTGAAGAACGGACCGGATCGGTCAGGCGCAGGAGAGAATAAAGGCCGAATGCCTGACGATAAAACAACTTTGCCGATTGAAGCCAGGATAAAGAAGTGGCGTGGGTCCCGGGCGGGAAGGGTGGAAGTGACCGCAAGCCATGTACTGTTCTACTGCAACAGGCTGGTGGGAAAGCCCCAGATAAGGCTTGAAATCGAGGGCTCCCGTGTTATCGCCAGCGAAGCTGTTGAAGCAGGAAGAGACAAGCGTATAAGCATCCACTATCAAGGGTCCGACGGAGTGGAGTTGGTAGAGGAGATAGTTCTGATCGAACCGGAACAGGCCGATGCTTTGTGTCAAGCGTTGAGACAGTTTTCTGAAAGGCGTGAGGAGGAACGCAAGGCAAAGGAAGCGGAGGAGGAAGGACGAAGGAAGGAAGAGGAACGAAAAGCAATCGAGCTTCGAGAAGCCTATGCCCTCGCAGTTTGGCATGCTGCCGACCTGCTTTGGGCCATCGGTCGCCTGGCTTTCGATTTGGTCCAGACGGCCAGGGTGGGCAAATGGGAGGAAACGCGGCAGCAATACACTGTTCTGTGGCCCCTGGTGGAACGACTGAAAAAAGAGATGGGCCTGGATATTACCGGCACCCTGGAAAGATTCGCCGAAAGCATCTCAGGCCGCAACGGCGAAGAAACTTTTGCACAGACTGCTGCTTTTCTTGATCTGGTCTCGACCGGTCTGCAGGACAACAAGCCTGTCAGGTCGGAGTGGGAGAGCATCGATGTAGCGAAGGAGGGCATCAAACCTGCTTGGGCACATCTCGCATATCTCTTTTTGTTCGGGCTCTCTTGTGGGGAGGCGCGCTTATGTTTTGAGACCGGAGACTGGGTGGGACTGGAAAAGGATGTGGCTAACGTCGCGAGGTGCGGCGTAGTGCTTTTTGAGAAATTCGGCATGGATTTAGGCCAGGACATTTCCGGGCTTGGGGATGCTGCCGGCAAACGGCAAGTCGAAACGGTCGCGATTTTGCAGAAGCTGGAACAGAAGGTCACGGCAGAGACAAGAAGTCATGTGGCAAACAATGGTGGAGCAGGAAAGAAAGATGCTACTCTGTCCTGACGGCCACGAAAACCCGCAGATATTGATGCGTTGCCGGGTCTGCAGCTTGCCCCTGATTGAACTGCGGAAGGAGTTCAGCGGGATTTCTGCCCGGCTAGCCGACAAGGCTGTCCTGGCACGCCACAAGCCCAAAAACATTCTTATAGGTGTCGGCTCTGTCGGCGCGAGTTTGATACAGAATGATCAGGTCGGTCTAGCTCCGGGCACCGAGTTCAGGTCCAGTATGCTTGTCGACGCCGAGTTGCCGGCGAGTTCGGGGGAGCAAAACGGCGTCCTGCGGCTGAGAATAGGAGGCTCGATCGCAGGAAGTTCCACGTTCGCCGGGGTTGCCGAGGCCGAGGCGGAGGAAACGCTTTCACTGGTCCCCATGTTAAGGAATGTCGGACTTCGCGAGCCGGACGACGAACAGACCGTCTTTGCCGTCGCAGCCTTGGGTGGTGGCACAGGTGGGGGAGTAACGCCGGTCATCATGCGAAATGTGTTAGAACAGAACCCGAAAACCCGCTCCATGGTGCTGGCCCTTCTTCCTCCAGGAGAAGACTCCTTTCATGCGCATCTGAACGCCTATTACGGCGTGTCCAGGTTTCTGACCAGCGGGATATGGCCGCTGACAGATGCTATCATACCTGTGCAGTACGATCGACTGAAGAGAGCAAGAGGGGTAGGCCAGGGTGGGGCAGAACTGAAACTTGAGCGCTTGCTCTCGTCCTTCCTGGGACTTCTGACTTCGACACTCTCTTTCCCGAACTCAGCCAGGCTGGCCAGGCTGAACCGGTCGGCTCATACTCTGATACTGGCGCCCTGCCTTGCCATGGGACGCAGCATTGAAATATTCGGCACCCTTGGCAACGTCCTGGAAAGTGCTATGGCATTCCCTCTGGCCTGCATTTCCGAGCATGAAGTCCTGTCCTGCTATTTGCTGCTCCGGGTCCCGCGGAGGATGGCGGACCTTTTTGCAGAAAACGCGGTAAGTGAGCAACTGGCTGAAGTGATCAGGCGGCATTTCCCCAGGGTAAGGGCCTCCACGTTTTTCACCGCCTATTCCGATGATTCCTCGGACCGTGTTGACGCCTGTCTACTTCTGGGAGACGACTCCTCGCGCGTGTTTCATTCGACCACAAAGGGCCACCAGCAGTTCAATGCTCATCTATCCAGGATCAAGGACTGGAGCCTGTACGGCCTGACCGGGGAAAGAGTCGAAACCGCACGACGAGCAATGGAAGAGTACGACGCCCGGCTGCAGGAGATGAGGAGGGAGTAGCCAGGGAAGGCTGCTACTATCTCTCCCAGACTACTTTTCCTCCCAGTACCGTCACACGTACCTTGATGTCCCTTATTTGCTCTGGAGGTACGGATGTTGGGTCGGCTGACAGGACTGCCAGGTCAGCCAGTTTCCCTACAGCTATGCTGCCTTTCGATTCTTCCTGGAATGAGGAATACGCAGCGTTGGTGGTGTACATCGCCAACGCCTCCAAAGGAGGAATAGCCTCATTTGCCAGCAGGTCCTGCCCTCCGGCTGATTTGCGCGTCACGGCGGCGTAGACGCCTACCAGGGGATTGGCTGGAACGACTGGTGAGTCGGAGCTGGCCGCGGCGACAACCGCGTTTCGCAAGAACGAACCAAACCGATAGAGGAAGGGTCTCTGCGACTCCGGCACCTGAACGAGGTAGCGATCGCCACCATAATAGACGAATGGCGGCTGTGTCACAATGACTGCACCAAGTGCCTTGATCCTTGCCAGCAGCGCAGGCGGGCATTCCGAGGCGTGCTCTATGCGATGCCTGTGGCCTCTTCTGGGATGCCGGAGCAATGCGTATTCGAGCGCCACCACGGCAGCCTCGATGGTGGTCTCCTCGATCGCGTGTATTGCCACCTGACCCCCCGCGTCGTGGACCTTGAGTACTAATCTGTTCAGTTCCTCCTGCGATGGGAAAAGCTTTCCCGTCGATTCGGTGACCATGGCCTTGACCGCTCCCAGCCGCAGTTGATCATCGCCGGACTGTGGATACATTCCATGGCGGAGAAAGGTGTCTACGTTTTCCATACCGGCCATCACAGTCAACCGGGGTAACAGGGACCCGCTGGATTTCAGCCTTTTGAACATCTGCCAGCGGCTGTATCCGTTGTCGGCGGTCGCATCCTGGAGCGACGTGATGCCCAGGGAAAGGAAACTCCTGTTAGCCCTATGGATTGCCGATTCAAGGTCAGACCTTGAACGCGCCGGTATCGCTTTGTCGACGACATAGTTCATTTCGTGCAGTAGCCCATTCGGCTCTCCCGTATCCAGTTCACGGTCAATTATGGCGCCTTCTGGTTCGGGTGTTTCAGCCGTTATGCCCGCAGCCTTCAGTCCCGCGCTGTTCAGTACGCACAGGTGGCCGGAGAAATGATCAAGCTTAACCGGATGGCCCGGGGCGGCTAGGTCGAGGTCGTGCCTGGTGGGATGCCTCCTCTCGGCCAGATTAAACTCATTGTAGCGGGCGCAGGTAATCCACGAGCCCTTTGGTACACCACGAGCGTATTCGCGGACCTTGTCTTTGATGTCTTCGATGGATTCTACAGCAGCAGGTGAGCAGTCCAGTGACATGAGGCTGCGCGCAAAAGCAAGAACGTGGCAATGGGCATCGTTGAATCCCGGCACCACTGTTGCACCCTGGCAATCGAGGGACTTTGTGTCCTGGCGTACTAATGAGTGGAGCATATCGTTGTCGCCGATGGCGACGATGCGGTCGCAGTCCATAGCCACGAGCTCAGCACGGGGACGAGCTTGATCCATGGTTATCACGTTAGCGTGGTGCAGGATGAGCATGGTTTCGTCATTCTAGCGTTGGCGAGGACCTGTAAGCAAGACGGACGGATGGCCGTTTTCTCACAATGCCTGGATTCAGGCCCTTTGGTCCGGAATCCCAATGTATACTGATAGAAACCACAATCCGTCAAAAATCCGACCTGAGGCGTTGTATGTGGCCGGGCGATGCAGAGCCTGCCCTGCGGAGGGAAGGGTGGCAGTATCTCGGCTTTCGACATTCAAATACAGTGTTTCTGGACTTAGACCACTTGTTCTAATAGGCCATCCGTGGTATTATTGCGACTGTCTAAGGCTACTCAAGTGGCGGAAATGATAAGGAGAAAAGACAATGGTTGAAGAACGTGACAGGTCTTTGGAATTGGCGCTCGGGCAGATAGAGAAGCAGTTTGGCAAAGGCTCCATAATGAGGTTAGGCGAGGCGTCGGCCGCCCTCACAATCGAGACTATTCCCACAGGGTCGCTTGCACTGGATATTGCATTGGGAGCGGGGGGAATTCCAAAGGGCCGCGTTACCGAGATATTCGGGCCCGAGGCTTCCGGCAAGAGCACGCTGGCCCAGCATATCATTGCCCAGGCCCAGAGGCGGGGTGGGGTGGCTGCCTACATAGATGCTGAGCATGCTCTTGACCCTTCTTATGCGGTCAAGTGCGGCGTTATCATCGAAGACCTTCTGGTATCTCAGCCGGATACGGGAGAACAGGCGCTTGAGATCACCGAGCAGCTAGTCAGGAGTGGTGCGGTGGAGGTGGTTGTGGTGGACAGTGTGGCCGCTCTGGTGCCTAAGGCTGAACTCGAGGGCGAAATGGGTGATTCGTTTGTGGGCTTGCAGGCCAGGCTGATGTCGCAGGCATTGCGCAAGCTGACCTCTGTTATCAGCAAGTCTCGCACGGCAGTCATATTCATCAACCAGTTGCGGGAGAAGGTGGGGGTCTTTTTTGGCAACCCCGAGGTGACACCCGGCGGCAGGGCGCTCAAGTTCTACAGCTCGGTCCGCATTGACCTGAGGCGCATTGATTCGATAAAGGTGGGCACGGATATTGTTGGCAACCGGGTGCGGGCCAAGGTTGTGAAGAACAAAGTGGCCGTGCCCTTCCGTGTAGCTGAATTCGACATAATGTTCGATTCAGGAATCAGCAAAGAAGGGGATATCCTGGACCTTGCGCTGGCGTTAGGCATGATCAAGAAATCGGGCGCATTCTTTGCCTGGGGTGAGACCAAGCTGGGCCAGGGCAGGGAGAACGCCAAGGAGTTTCTCAGGCAACACCCCGAAGCTTCCAAAGAATTGGAGGAGAAGATACGCGCTTCCGGCAGCAAGGTCTCCCTGATTCCTCGGGGGGGTGCGGCAGGGGCCGACGCCGGGGAGTAAGGGCGTTGCCTCTTATCTGAAAGCACCGATCTCGGTCTTATTAACGAGGACACCCATGCGAAGTCCTGTGTTGTCAGGGGCGTAACGTGTATCTACAAGTGAACAATAGTGGCGCTGGTCCTGCCGCAATTGACCTCCATGATACCCACGGTCCCAAGACCGCGGACATATTGCAGGAAGGTGGGACTGCCAGAGTTCACCCACAGTATGCCGTTGCGTTGTTGATTGGTCACGTTGTGCTCGTGCCCGAACACGATCACATCCGGCTTGTCAGGATGGCTGCTGATGCCGCTCGCAGAATAAAAGGCCCCGTAGGGCGGCTCATGCACCAGCCATATCTTGACACCGTCGGCCTGGATGATATGTTTCTGCTTGACTCTACTGTCTTTGAGCGCGTGGTAATCGTCATCGTCGCCCAGCGCTGCCAGGACAGGGGAAATCTGTTCAAGATCGTCGAGAACCCCGAGAGAATATATATCTCCCGCGTGGAGAATAAGGTCGACGCCCTTGAAGGCCTCGGAGACCTCAGCAGGCACTGCCTTCTCGATGGTTGGGATGTGCGTATCCGTAATTAGACCGATTCTCATATTATGGCTGATGTGGGTTGCTGCGCTAGTCCCTGGGGAGAGGATTGTCCCTTGTCATGTATTTTCCGGTGACGAATACGACAAAACCTGCTATCCCGAGCATGATCCATGAACCTACACTCAATTGAACGCCACGGAACGAGGGAATAAAGGCTGCCATGATCCCCGCCATGAAGATGAAAAGCAGCACACCCAGTCCAGCAATAGTAAGCGTGGCTCCTATCGCATACTTGATAACGTAAGGCATCGTCGCCCCTCCCTTTTAGTCAATAATAATTCCAGCATTATACCATCAGACCGTGCCGCTTTCCCGCGGTCCTGGGCTGGGCAGTAGACGTGCCTGCATCTTGGGCACGAAATACGCTCCGAGCGAATTGACCAGTGTTTATCTAGTCGTTTCGCGTACTGAGCAACGCTGGATGGATGGAGAATCAAGTCTTCTTAGAACGGATGCGGAAGATGACTACCATAGCCACCAGGGCAGCAATAAACGCCAGGAGAGCGGCCGCGGCCCAGATAATCTTCCCGATGACGCGATCGATCACGGACGACCCGCCCGTGGGGACAGGCGCCACGGTCGTGCTTATGTCTTCAACGACCAGGGCATAAGGAGCAAAACGAGTTATTAGCGTGCTTGCTGTTCCGCCGGCAACGTCCACAACGGTCGGCAACGAAACCCAGGAACCGGTTGCCGTATCAAAGTTGGCTATCTTCAGCGACTCCTCGGTATAACCTCGAGGTATTGCCGCCCTGATGAAATTGAATGTCATTGGAGCTGGCGGGCTGAATGTTGCACCCTGGGGCTGGAAATCATAGGCCGCCAGTACCACCCCAGTTGGGAATAACGGAGGGTTGCGAAGGGGGACCACCAGCAGTTGCGCCAGGGGCTTCCCCGATGGCTCCAATGCCTTTGATCCAGCGGAGATATTCACTGTCACGCCTTTATCCTCCGAGGATAGGGAAACGTTGCTGATTATGAAGCCTTTTTCATCAATTAACTTCCGCACGGGCTGTGCCGTTGTCGTCGATGCCACCGGAGGTTCCGTTGTGCCGGGGCTCGACACAGTTGTTGAAGGCACCAGAGTGGTTGCAGCCGCCGGAGTAGTTGTAGTCGGGCCTCCTCCGAGGTTAATAGAGCCAGGCCCGGGAGGAGCCAGGGTTGTGAAGAAGAGGTCTCCTGTCGCAGCCTGCTGCCCCTGGCTGTCCTTTATTCGTATTCGGTAGTGATAGGTTGTGCGCGCCGAAAGGCCGGTGAATGTTGCTGCATGGTTTATTGCCAGAACCTCTGACGTGGTCTTTGACCAGGCCTCAACGTAATTGCCTGCCGACAGCCCGTAGTCCAGCCAGCTCAAGGTGGGCTTATTAGTAGTCCATGAAACAATTGCAGAATTCTCGCCCAATGAACTTACCGTTGGGTTGATTATCGCGGGCAGCCTGGCATCAATTTCAAAGATGAGGGAAGAAAGGGCGCCAAAGTTACCCACCCCATCCTTGGCTTTCACTTCGAAGACGTGCCTGCCATCGGCTACCCTTGTGATGGCCGTCCATTCGAGCAACGATCCCAACGTTTGCCACTCACCGTCACCTATGCGAATCGCATAAGAAGCTACACCAGAGAGACGGTCCGCAGACGGTTCCCATGAAAACGTGGGTAGATTGATGTTCTTTGCTGTGGTCTGCAGAAGTTTATCAGGAGACGTTGGCCCTTCGTTGTCATTGACTGTCAGGTCCTGCCGTTTCACGCTGCCGCTTTCGAAGGTACTGCTCTCGTTTGCCTGCACACCATTATTGAAGAAGAGGATCACATCACCCCGAGACAGCGAACGGGCCGGGGTATCCTGGACCAGGAGCTTATCTTCCGGGCCGGTGGGACCGCCATACCTGCCCCCCAGGCCGACAGTCACGGTAATCGGTGTTACGTCTGCCGAGTTGGACCTGGCGCTGATAGTTGAACCTGCAAGCGCCGGAATGCTCCTTTCAGGGCCGATCACAGTTACCGTGCCGTAGTAGAATGCTGGCAACTGTGCTATCGCCAATGGGGTCACGAATGGTATTATCGAAACCACCATTGCCAGAAAGAAAGCTGGTCCAATCATCCGGCGCGCCAGTCTGGGAGTCATTGGTTGCCTTCAGGACCAGATTGTAAGAACACCCATAGTTAGAACGGGTTCCAGCCAGTCATGGTCAGTGGCGTTTGGCTGATGCCTGCAAGCTGTCCGTTCTTGCTGACGTTCACCCAGTAGGCGCCGCCGGCAGTCGCCTGCGGTACGGACGAGTCCCCGGCAGAGTAAACCCAAGCGTCCTGGTTGAAGCTCCAATCATGCGTGCCAATCTCGGCGCCGCCATAGATGTATCTTTCGGTGAAGGAGAAGGACTCGCCAGGGCTGACCACGGTAGTGTAACCACCGCTTATCGACGCCAGCAGCGAATTGACTGGCATCTCGAAATAGGAATCGGCCCCGGAACTATCCTTGCCTCTCACCACTGACGATCCGACGAAGGCCCAGCCGCCTTTTGTCGTGTTGAATACCGGGCGTGAGGCGGGAGGTGTTGTTGCCCGGGAGAAAACAAGGCCCATCGGTTCGAAACCTGTTGTGTGGACATACCAGGCGTCCAACGCTGTGATACGGTAGCTGGAAGCAACATTCACCCACATTTGACCGGCAGGATCCCAGCGCACTGCTGCAGTATAGCTTAGGCCATCGCCCATTGCCGTAATGGCACCCCATTGATCTATGCCCAGGGGAGCTGGCGTTGAAACGGCAGTCCAGCCAGGCAATAACGCTCTCTGCATATCGACAACCGTGATTTTGACTTTGTAAGTGGTGGTCGTGGAACTCCCGGCCAGTCGGACCTTTACGGGCACATTCACATCACCCAATACCGCCTCTTCGAAGAGAAGGGTCTCTGCAACTGCTCTGACTGCGGCAGTTGGGGCGGGGATAGCCATTTCTGTCCCCAGGTCATGAGTCCAGACGCCTAAGACCGCGTTCCAATCGAATGGGACAGCCATAAGCGACGCCATCCGTGCCGCGTACGCGTCCCGAATCGCTTGCGGGAAAATCGCGATCCTGGAAGCTGCGGTGGGGAATATCGCAGTTATTGCCGCGGCTACATCCACGGATACTGTTGCAGTCGATGGTGCGGTAACGATCAGCTTGGTCGTTGCAGGCCCCGTGTCGAATTGTGGTTGAGGGAGCAGGCCCAAACCCCACACCGACACTATTCTCGGCACTGCAGTTGCCGTGACTGCTGCTGAAGCCGTTCCCGGGACCATGGCCATTAGCAAAGACCCAACGACAACTACAGACAACGCTACTCTGAGGAAACTCTTCTTCAAGGACCTGTGCATTCTCTTTTCTCCCCCGGTTAGTACACCAAGTTACGAGATACGCTATCCTTTACTCCCAAGCATGAGCGGCCTTACATTATCATCAGGTAAGTCTAAAGTCAATAGGTAGAAATGAACTCTTTCGTCACTTGCCCGCTGGGCGAATGTTAAGTCCCAATGAGAAGACATGCTATTCTTCCAACCTTTTTGCAACGGTGATATGATTTACACGATACTGAATGCGTAATCGGTGGGGGAATGGCCCCGAGGAACCCGCCAGGTATGGCGGGGGGTGCTGAGAGTGGGCTGGGGGTGTCAGTTAAGTGATTTCAATGAGGCGAACGAATGACGAAGAAAGTTGTTGACAGAGCTTTGCTCGGTGTGAAGGTACTTGAAGTGTGCCAGATGGTTGCCGGGCCGTTTTGTTCCCGGCTTCTGGCGGACATGGGTGCCGAAGTGATCAAGATCGAACCTCCGGGGCTCGGAGACCCGGCAAGAAGAAGGGAGCCGTTCTATGGTGGGAAGCCCCATCCTGAGAGGAGCGGTCTCTTTCTTTGCCTCAACACCGGGAAACTGGGAATAACACTGGACCTGGCCACCTCCACCGGAAAGAAACTATTCAAAGAACTGATCAAAGGGGTGGATATTCTTATCCAGGACAAGGTGCCGCAAGAGGCTCAGGAAGCGGGCCTCTGCTATGAAGATCTCAGCTTAATTAACCCGGGGCTGATTATGTGTTCCATCACTACGTTTGGCCAGACGGGCGACTACCGGAACTACAAAGCCTATCCCATCAACACCTTCCACAGCGGCAGCGAAGGTTATTTGACCCCGGGATGGGCCAAGGCTGAGTTTGCCGACCGCCCTCCCCTGATGACCGGCAGGTACGTTGGGGAGTACGAAGGCGGAGTGGGCAGCGCTGTTGCCATACTTGGCGCGCTTTTTTGGCAGAGGACCTCGGGGAGGGGCCAGCACATCGACGTGTCCAAGCAGGAAGTGCTTATGCACCTCAACCAGACGGACCTGCTCTCGTATCCCGCCTTCGGCCTGGTCGCCAATAGGTCAAACAGGATAATGAGCTTTGGCGGGATCATGCAATGCAAGGACGGGCACGTACAGCTAGGTATCTACGAGGAACATCAATGGCAGGCACTGGTGAAGCTCATGGGCAACCCGGAGTGGGCAACGGATGAGAGGTGGATGGACAGGAAGTCCCGCTCGAACCATACTGCCGAATTGAACAAACTGGTTTCCGGCTGGATGGCGCACCAGACCAGGCAAGAGGTTTACCATAGGGGACAGGCAGCCGGAGTACCAATAGCCCCGTATAACACAACCAAAGAGGTGGTTGAGTCCGGACAATTCGTCGCAAGGGAATTCTTTGTCGAAATAGACCATCCCGCGACAGGCGCCGTCAAGTACCCGACTGTGCCTTACCGGTTCTCCAGGTCCTCGAACACCAGTGGCGTTCCAGCCCCATGCCTGGGACAGCACAATCAGGAAATCTACTGTGGCCGCCTTGGACTGAGCACGGAGGAGATAGCCGGGCTTGCCAGGGCTGGCATCATTTAGTCGTCGGGAGTACGAAGGAGAAACGAAATGAGCGGTGCCCTGACCGGAATAAGAGTGCTGGATTTCTCGTGGGCGATGGCGGGCCCATATGCCACCGAACTCCTCGCTTTCCTCGGAGCCGAAGTTATCAAGGTCGAAACCAGCAAACGGCCCGACGTTACAAGATTGACGCCTCACCCGGTGACAAAGCGGGTTTTCGATTTCGACCCTCAACCATATTTCATCGGTAAGAATCTCAACAAGCTGGGAGTAAGACTCGACTTGACGCATCCGAAGGGACTTGAGTTGGCCAAAAGGCTGGTCATGATATGCGATGTTGTGGTTGACAACTTCAGGCCCGGAGTCATGAATAGGCTTGGCCTGGGGTATGAGGCGATCAGAGAAATCAGGCCGGACATCGTCATGCTGGCAACATCGACTTCAGGATCGAAAGGTCCGGAGGCCGCATACGCCGGCTACGCACCTCTATTCAATGCCGTCGCAGGACTGGGAGACCTGACAGGCTATGTGGATGGTCCTCCGACGGAGATCAGGCTAACAACAGATGGGGCGAGCGCGCTCTTCAATGCCTATGCGATCCTTGTTGCGCTTGTCCAGCGGCAGCGTACCGGAGAAGGGCAGTATATCGATGAAGCTTCGGAAGAAGCTATTGCCTGCCTCATCAGTGATTCCTTCATGGACTACACCATGAACGGCAAAGTGCAGAAGCGCAGGGGCAATCTTGACGAGATCATGGCGCCGCACAATTGCTACCCTTGTGCAGGAAAGGACAAGTGGATCAGCATCGCGGTCGCCACCGAAGCAGAGTGGCAGGGGCTCTGCAATGCCATGGGAAATCCTGAATGGTGCAATGATGAGATGTTTGCTGATGGCTACAGTCGATGGAAAAACCAGGCAAAACTGGACGAGTTGATCGGAAGTTGGTCGGCAAAACACACCGACTACGAAGCTATGGAAATACTACAGTGCGCCGGGGTGGCGGCAGTCCCCTCTTTAGATGCCAGAGAGATCTTTACCGATCCTCATCTGGCGCAAAGGAAGATATCCCGAACCATTGATCATCCTGTTATGGGAAGCTGGGTGACCCTGGCGCCGCCATGGAACCTGTCGGCGACCCCGGCGGAAATCACCAGACAGGCCCCCGCCCTGGGGCAGCACAATCAGTATGTATTCGGTGAGCTTCTCAGTATCACGCCCGAGGAAATGGCACTGCTCCAAACGGAAGGGGTTTTCAAATAGACACTCGCGGCGCTTGGCCTTCACAGGCCCCGGCCATGTTCCTGCTGGAGACCCCGAGACCGAGCCAGCCAGGAATCACGGGCTCTCGCGGTCTCGCCTGAAGGAGATCGTGGGCATAATCGAGGCGCACTATGAAGACATCAAAGACGCCTGGCAAGAACGCCTCGGTTGAAGCCCAGCCCATCTCTGCGCCCGTGTGCGATTAGATATCCGATGCAGTGCTGGATGCCATACTGTCCAAGGAACCGGCGTCCGGGGTTGCCTGTGAAACGGCAACCACCATGGGCGCGTGCTTACACCACCTGACTCCCATCCGGTATGCTATTCTGGACCAGTTTGAGCGGTTCGACTCTGGATCGGTTTCCAAGGGTTGCACCCGGTTTGAAAACGACGTTCGGACCGATGGTGCACAGTTCGCCCACCACTGCCCCGAATATAATCTTGTGGGCTTCCTCTTCCACGAACGCTATCGTATTGCCACTGTGAGCATCGAAGTGCGATCCCAGTTGGGAACCCTGAGCGACTATTGAGTCTTCGATATGCGAAGACGCTCCAAGATGCACATTATTGCCAAGAATGCTGTTACGCACTGAACAAAAGGAAGAAAGCACTCCATAATCACCAATGCTGGTGCAGGGGAACAGGCAGGCATAAGGGCCTATTTCGCAATTCTTTCCGATTACCAGAGGACCGACCAGGTAACATCCTGAACGGATTACGCTTCCCTCTCCGATAATCACCTGACCCTTTATTGCAACACCCCGCTCTATCTTTCCTGAGGTACTCCCAACACAGGAGTTCAATACAGATGCATTCAGTTTCAGCATATCCCAGGGATAGACCACATCGAGCCACACGTCATTGGTTTCGCACGCTTTGACCGGTATGCCATTGTCGATCATTTTGGCCAGCACTGTGGGCAAATCTACCTCCCCTTTTATGAAGGAGAATACATCTCCAGTCAATGTATAAATGCCCGTGTTCACCAGGTTGCTGCCACTGACTATCTTCTCCGTCATGGCGCTGACAAGTCCATTCTTAACTTGGACAACCCCGTATTTGGACACGTCTTCGCTTTGCTTCACGAGGAGGGCAGTGCCCTTGATATTCAGCATCGGGGCGATCGTCGAAGGCCGAATTATGTTGTCCCCGGAAATGAGAAGAAAAGAATCATCGGCAAGATGCTCGGCTTGTTTGAGTGCATGGGCTGTCCCCAACTGCAGTTTTTGCTCGACATAGGTGATGTCTATCCCAAGGGAAGCTCCAGATCCGAAATAGTCCTGGACCTGTTCCTTCTTAAACCCGACAATAAGCACAATCCGCCGTATCCCGTTCGCTGCTACGGCCTCGAGAACGTGCTGAAGGATGGGTTTGTTGCCAATGGGCAGCATCACCTTGGGACGATTCACAGTCAGCGGCCTGAGTCGTTGGCCTTCACCTGCTGCAAGGACGATAGCCTGGTCCATGTGGTCCATATTATGGTTGTCTCCTCACTACATGATGGTCGAGCGAGGCAAGACCATCCCGCGTACCAGCGCCCCCGGACCGATAACGCTGTAACTGCCGATTGCGCATCCTGCGTCGATCGATGCATTTATGCCCACCTGCACTTCATCACCCACCAAAGCGCCGAGCTTCTTCCTGCCAGTATCTGCGCCCATGGAATGAATGTTCTCGTGGTCAAGCCTCAAGTTGGCCGCCTTGGTGCCTGCACCGAGATTGCATCGCTCGCCGATTATGCTGTCGCCGACATAATTGTGGTGCGGGACCTTGGCGCCTGACATCAGTATCGAATTCTTTATCTCGACCGAGGCTCCGACATGGCAACGGTCACCAATAGCGGTGCAAGGCCGAACATAGCAATTCGGGCCAATTTCGCAATTGTCACCAATGATGACGGGTCCAACTATGTAGCTGCCCGCCCTAATGACTGAGCCCACTCCAAGGCACAAAGGTCCCTTCACGTGAGCACCAGGCTCTATTTCCCCCCCCACATCAGGCTTCAGCGTAGTCATGAGCATTTCATTGGCCTTGAGAAGGTCCCATGGATAGGTGAAGTTTAGCCAGTCTCGAACCTTATGGCCGTTCACGAGTACTCCCTGGTCTATCAGCAGTTGAAGGGAATCAGTGAGTTCGTATTCACCACGCTTGGAAAGTTTCGTCCTTTCGATTGCCGGGAAGATTTCGGGCGTCAGTAGATAGACACCCGTATTGACAAGGTTACTGGGGGGATTATCCACCTTTTCGTGAATGCGGGATACCCTGGATCCATGCATTTCGACTACTCCCAGGCCGGAGACATCGGTCTGAGGATACAGGCACATGACCGGGTCATGCGATTGCATTATTTCTCTAATATGGCTTCGGCCAAGGACCACATCTCCGTTGACAAGGATAAAGCGCCCCTCCGCCCAGCATGAAATCTGCCGTACTGCGTCCGCCGTGCCCAGTTGGTTTTTCTGGGTAGCATATTGGACGGAGATGCTCCATTTGGAACCATCTCCGAAGTAATCCCTTATCGTCTCGCTCCGGTAGCCGACTACAAAAAGAACCTCCTCTATTCCGGCTTGACACAATTCGATGAGAAGGTGCTCGGCTATAGGTTTGTTGGCGACCGGAAGCATTGCCTTAGGACGGATTTCCGTGAAAGGGAACATCCGCTTGCCTTCACCTGCCGCCAGAACTACTGCTTTCATAGAACCTGTTTGTCTCCAGGAGTCAAAGTGCATGCGCGAGAGGGCGAGCCAGCATTCATTGAGTCAGAGCACCGGATGCAATCGATGATTGTTTCTCAGCGGAAAGGTCTTGGATTATCCGAATAGCTGACTCGTAGAGGACATTGACTCTTTCCTGAGTCCTTGCCTCTGCCGTTACACGAACCTTTGGCTCGGTCCCCGAAGGCCTTACCAGAAGCCAGCCGTCTGTGAAGGCCATGCGGACCCCGTCGCCTTTGGCTGTTGAAATTGGCGAAAGTGTCAGAAGTCCTTTCATCGCGCTTTCCATCAAAGATTTTGAAGCCTTGATGCTTCCTCTCCGGATGGGGTACGAAGGGATGGAGTCAACCTGCTGGGACAGCTTTCCTTTGGCTGCCATTTTTGTCGCCAGCGCGGCCGCGTATATTCCGTCTGGACAATAGCTCACGTTCGGGAATATCCAGGCACCGGCGGGTTCTCCTCCGAAATCCCCGCCCTTCTTCAACTGCTCACTGACGTAAGCATCGCCGACGCTGGTCCGGGTCACATGGTAGCCGAGATCTTCTATGGCCATCGAGGCATCGATGGTAGTGACCACACTCTTGGCTCCAATCTCGCCGGCGAGCAGGGCCATGAGCTTGTCTCCGGGCACGAATCGCCCCAGTTCGTCCACTGCCACTAGCCTGTCCGCATCGGCGTCGTGCGCCAGTCCAAGGTCGGCATTCATTCCAGGGACAGCCTGCGAAAGGTCGGAAAGACTCTGGGCCGTCGGCTCTGTTCCGCGGGGGAAAAAGCCTGTGGGAAAGCTATTAATCGCTATGACCTGGCATCCCATCCTTCCGAGCAGTCGCGGGGTGATGAAAGAACCAGCCCCTCCCCCGCAATCGATGACAACCTTCAGGGAGTATTTATCAGGGAAGTCTTTCAGGATGCGATCAATGTGAGCATCGACTAATCCAGGGTAGGGCCGCATCGTCTCGATGTTTTCCCATGATGCCATTCGCGAAATGTCCCGTGATACAAGCCTCTCGATGTGGCGTCGCTGTCGGGCATTGAAAGCCGATCCATCAGGATTCCAGGGTTTTATGCCATTGTATTCAGGGGGGTTATGGGATGCGGTGATCATGATCCCCACGCCGAATTGTCTTGCACCATAAGCCAGAGTAGGAGTGGGGACAGTCCCCGCATCATACGTTTTACAGCCGCTGGCGAGAAGCCCGGACACTACGCAATGCTTCACTGCGTCCGAGGATGTCCGGGTATCCACGGCAATCAGTGCGGAATCGGCCATGCTTGCCATGGCAAAGCCGAACCGGAAGGCTACGTCCATGAACCGAGGGTCTACAATTGCCCTGTAGCCGGAAGATCCGAAAAGCTCCATAACTGCACAAAAAGACCGGTCCTAAGCAAACGCCATCGTACCATAAGTGCAGTGCAATTGGGAAGTGCACTTATTCTCGCTGTACTTATTCTCGCTGTACTTTCTCTCCCGCCCTGAGAAGCGCGATGACGGAAAACGTGACAAAACTGGCTTGAGAGGTTAAGATACATGGCAGCAGTTATGTCTATTGACATTAACCGGAGGCCTATTCCATGTGCGGCATATTTGGCGTCATTTGCGCGGAAAACTCTGGCTTCCCCGAACGCTCTTTGCGAAAGACGGTTGACCGCCTGTTCAAGTTTTCGGAGTCCAGGGGAAAAGAAGCATCGGGTATGGCTGTGCAAACCGGCGAGGCTATACGTGTCCTGAAGGCTCCCGTCTCTGCGTCGGCGCTGCTGCGCATGAAGGAATACAGCCACGTGCTTGAAGGCATCGGCGCAGCAGCCGGGGGTGCGAAGACAGACACCCTCAGCAAAGCTTTCGCCGTTATCGGGCATTCGCGCCTGGTCACTCATGGCGGCAGCGAAACCAATATGAACAACCAGCCAGTGGTCAAGGATGGCGCCGTGGGCATTCACAATGGAATCATCGCCAACGACCGGGACCTGTGGCAGCAATTTCCCGGGTTGAAGAGAACCTCCGACGTCGATACCGAGGTCTTGCTGGCCCTGCTTCAGATGTTCCGGCGCATGGGACATTCTCCGGACGCGGCAGCAGCGGAGGCATTCCGTCATATTCGGGGGTCGGCTTCGGTAGCAGTGTTGTTTGATGACGTTGGCACAGTCCTGCTGGCAACTAACACCGGGTCTCTTTACGTCTGCTCTTCAGGCCATGGGAAGGTGATGCTGTTTGCCTCCGAACGGTACATCCTGGAACGCGTGCTTCCCACGTTGCCCGCTGTTGCCGAACTCGCCATTGCCGGTATTACTCAGATCAAGGCCTGGACCGGCCTGAACGTGGACCTTATCTCGGCGAAGACCGAGGCGTTCTCCTTGCAAGAATCCCCTGGAATATCCGACAAGTGTCATTGCGAGGAGCGTAGCGACGAAGCAATCCGTCATGATTCACAATTCTCCGCCGACCTCGGCACAGGGGATGCAAATGGGGGCAAAGGGAAAATTCCGGTCCATCAAGTGTCTGTCGCGTCCATTGCCAACGTTCACCAGAATGGCCACCATTCCTTGACTCAAGAGACAAGACAAAGCATGCTCGCTCTCTGGGAGCGCATACACTCCGGAGAGGCTAAAATACGGCGCTGCTCCCGCTGTTTGCTTCCCGAGACTATGCCCTATATCAGTTTCGATCCGGAAGGCGTGTGCAACTTCTGCCGGCAATACGAGAAGAAGGGCAGCAGAACTCTCAAGAGCGAGGCCGCCCTGGAGGAAGTGCTATCCAAATACCGCAGCAATAACGGCACGCCAGACTGCATCGTAGGTTTCAGCGGCGGGCGGGACAGCGCATTTGGATTGGACTATGTCAGAAGCGAACTCAAGATGAACCCCATTGCCTTCACCTATGATTGGGGAATGGTTACCGATGTAGGCCGGCGTAATCAGGCAAGAGTTTGTGGCGAACTTGGCGTAGAGCACATACTTGTCTCCGCCGACATCAAGAGAAAAAGGGAGAACATCCGCAAGAACCTCATTGCCTGGTTGAAAAAGCCAGACCTGGGCATGCTCCCCATACTCATGGCAGGTGATAAGAAGTTCTATTACTATTTTCACAAAATACGCAAGCAGACTGGAGCCAGGCTATTCATCTTCGCTGGCGGCCACGAGCTTGAGGAAACCCCCTTCAAATACGGCTTCTGCGGCATCGACCATGGCGTTGATAAGGCCCAGGAATGCTTGACCCAAATATCAACTAAGGACAAAGTAAAGCTCCTGTCGTATTATGCCGGGCACTACCTGACCAATCGGGCATACATCAACTCGTCCATCTACGACACCCTGCTGGCATACTACTGCACCTACATGCTGCCGGACGACTATCTTTACCTGTTCCATTACATTGAATGGGATGAGGAGAAACTGGTCTCGCGCATACGCAGGAAATTCGATTGGGAGGCAGCCCCGGACACCATTGCCACCTGGCGGTTGGATGATGGGACGGTGCCTTTCTACAACTACATATACATGGCCCGGGCCGGTTTCACTGAGTTTGACTACTTCCGCAGCGGCCAGATCCGGCAGGGCAAGCTTACCAGGGAGCAGGCATTCGATCTCGTCAAGGAAGAAAACAAGCCTTGGTTCGAAGAAATCGAATGGTACGGCAACGCACTGGGAGTCGATATGAACGAGGCCATCCGCGTGGTGCACTCGGCGTCGAGGCTCTATGGCGAGAACACAAATCATCTCCTCTCCGGAAGCCGGTAGGTAGACACGCAATCATCCCTGAAAGGGGAACGGAAGGCACGATTAACCCCACTCCATTGGTGGGAGAGGGTTAGGGTGAGGGTGACACCTCAATTCAGGTGGAAATAACAAATGGCAAGGGAGTAGAATTGGTGCCTGTCCGGGTCGGTGCCACCTGGTCCCCCGTAAAACCAGCGCGCCATCTGCCCGCAGAAGGAGAATACTAGAAACCTATGAAAAAAGTCATCGTAACAGTTGGTCCGGCGCTTTTCGGCAACGGCAGCCTGAGAGGCATAGACCAGGAAAACTATATTTACCGCATAAACGGTGCCCATGGCAGCGTGGCCGGCATCGAAGCCACGATTGACCGCATAAGGGACATGCTGCCACATGCGGAAATAATGCTTGACCTGCCCGGCAACAAGGTCAGGACTGCCAATCTGCCTCAACCGATAAGGCTGGAAAAGGACAGGCGGTTCAACCTGTCGGGCGACCAGTTGACCTATACGCAGTTCTACAGGCATCTGGCCGCCGGTGATACCGTTCTGGCCTGCGATAGCACGGTCACTCTCATTGTGGAAGCGGTGGACATGGAAAGGGGCGTTATCGCTTTCCGGTCCACGTGCGATGGAGAAATACCCGCCAACAAGGGCTTTCACGTGCGGGGGATTTCCGAGGGTCTCCCATTCCTCTTCGACAAGGACCGTGAACTCATACGGTTGGCGAACCGGTCGGGAATAGCCTATCTTGGCTTGTCCTTCGTGAGAAACGCCAGGGACATCGAGGAGGCCCAGAGCCAGGCCAGTCCTGAAATCAAACTGGTGTCCAAGGTAGAGACAAGGGCCGCGGTGGACAACCTGGCGGAGATCCTCAGGGCTGTGGAGTATATCTTGATTGACAGGGGCGACCTCTCTGCCGATGTGGGAATTGAGAAGATACCGCATTACCAGAAGTTCATCATCGAAAAGGCGCACTTCTACAATAGGAAGGTCTTCCTATCGACCCAGTTTCTAAGGAACATGGTCGAAAACCCTGTCCCCTCCATAGCTGAGATCGTGGACATGTATAACACGGTCAAGATGGGCATATACGGTATTCAACTGTCCGAAGAGACGTCAATAGGCAAGTACCCCAAAGAATGCCTGGACATGATCAGGAAGGTGCTCCAGGAAATGGATTCGGAGGTTCTGGTATAGACGTTGTGTGTGAATTCCTCGTCTTACGGGATGATCTTCCGGTCATTCCACTGTCAATGTTAGAAAGCTTCAAATGTCTGCAACTGTAGTTTTAATACAGCCCCGCCTGAAGAGTTGGAGCCCGAACGTCTGGGTGCCCCTCGGCCCTGCGTACGTTGCCGCTGCATTGCTGCAAGCCGGCTACGAAGTGCAGATTGTCGACCTGAACGCCGAGAGGTTGTCAGAAGAACGACTGAGAAAAAGAATAGCCGGGGCCGACGTTGTTGGCATAAGCGGCATGATAACCGAGTACAAAGAGGTCCTTGAGTTGGTCCGTCTGGTCAAGGATGCCAACGATAATACAAAGGTAATACTTGGCGGTCCGCTTGCAACAACTCTTCCCAGGAAGCTATTGGAAGTAACGCGGGCTGATTTCGTTGTCATCGGCGAGGGCGAAGGGTCCGCGGTCGAACTCATGTCGGCGATCACAGGCGGAACTCCTCTGGATGCTGTGCGAGGAATCGCCTACAGACGGGGCAGCGAGATCGTTGTCACCGAGCCCAGGGCCCCGATAGCTGATGCGGATACTATTCCTATGCCAGCCCGGCAGTTACTGAACATGGAACGGTATGTGAAGAACCATTTCAAGAGTTTCGGCTATCAGATAGACGGGATAAAGAGGATCAGGAGCACTAACCTGATAACCAGCAGGGGGTGCCCTTACAGTTGCACGTTCTGCCTCAAGGAAATGTGGGGTCACAAATGGCGAGGAAGAAGCTCCGAGAATATCGTCCAAGAAATGGAACAGCTTCACTCCCAATATGGTATCAATGGGTTTCACTTCGTGGACGACACTTTTGTGATGGACAGGAAAAGGGTGCTGAGTTTCTGCGATCTACTAAGGAAGCGTGGGCTGAATGTCATATGGGACTGCAACGGCAGAATCAACCTCATGAACACGGAGATGCTCAGCGCCATGTATTCGGCCGGCTGTCGCGGAATCTCATATGGAATAGAATCCGGTAGCCAACCCGTCCTTGATTCCATCAAGAAGGGCATAACTTTAGACCAGGTCAGGCAAGTCGTCGGTTTGACGAAATCCGCCGGAATCAACGTATGTGGGTATTTCATGATCGGGATGCTGGACGAGACAAAGGACTCAATCGAGAAGACCATATCGTTTGCAAGCGAACTGGACCTCGATTTCTACGGGTTCTCTATCACCACGCCGCTTCCAGGAACTCAATTGTTCGACGAAGCGGCCAGCAGGGGCCTGATAAGTCGGAGGCCAAGTGAAGTCGTCGGGGAATGGAGCTTGCATGCCAATTCAAACTTGACCCGTGACTGCACTAATGAAGAATTGGTTGCCTATTCTAGCAGGGCGTTCAAAGACATGGTAGTCAAGAAAAGAGGAGGGAAGTTCTACATGCTCAACCCCAGGTTCATTGCAGAGAGCCTGGGAGTCATTCTCTCTGTGCGGAATATGGGTCAAGCACGCGAACTTGCTGCCAAGGCGAGGTCCGTATTCGCCTCGTCTGGGAAACGCTAGGTGAAAATACTGCAGGTATTCGACTACTTTTCTCTCCCCCACGGTGGCGGGACAGTGGATGTCATATTCAATCTCTCTGCTGTCCTGTCCAAGCGTGGTCATCGGGTGACCGTGCTTACAAGTGACCTGGGGTTGGACCCCGAATACGTCGACTCGCTTAAGAACGTGGACGTCCGTGCTTACCACTGCTCGTTGAACCTGGCAGGATTCCTCGTACTGCCATCCATGATCGGGACTGTGAAGAGGAATCTCAAAGACTTCGACGTCATACATCTGCATTGCCATCGAAGCTTCCAGAACGTTGTGGTTCATCATTACGCCAAGAAATACGGAGTTCCCTACGTCCTTGATACACATGGGGATACTCCAAGAAGTGTCAACGGAAGGGGACTAAAGTGGTTATTCAAGTGCCTCTTCGACATTTCCATTGGCCGCCGCATCGTCAACGATGCCTCCTGGCTCATTGGTCAAAACGAAATGGGATGTAACGAGTACATAGAGGCAGGCGCGAGGCACCCTGAAAGGATCGTCTCAGTTACGCCAATGCGTGACATGAAGCAGTTCGATCACCTCCCGGTTCCGGGCATGTTCAGGCAGAGGTACGGACTTGACAACAAGCGCATAGTCATGTTCCTGGGACGACTGAACCGCATAAAAGGTCTTGATTTCCTGGTTCAATCGTTCGCATTGCTTGCCAAATCCAGAACGGACGTAACGTTGGTCTTAGTTGGCTCTGACGACGGGCACAAGTTGGCCCTGGAAAAGCTTGCGGGTGAACTGGGGATCACCGAGAGGGTGCTTTTTACTGGTTTCCTGCAGGGCGAAGCTAAGCTCGCTGCACTTGTTGATGCGGATGTACTGATCCAACCTTCGATATATGAACAGGGCGTCTGGGCTCCCTACGAGGCGGTGCTGTGCAACACCCCAATAATACTGACCGCTTCAGGTGCCGGCGAAGAGGTACGTAAAGCCGACACTGGATATGTGGTCGAGTACGGCGACAAGAAAGGCCTGTCGGACAAGATTGCGTACGTTCTGGATAACCCTGCTGAGGTGGCGGCAAAGACCAGAAGAGCAAAAGAGTACATCAGAGCCAATCTTTCTTTGGAAAAGGGTGTGGAGAACTATGAAAGGCTATACGATGCCTGTGTCAAGCAGGGCACGCTACCAGTAGAGCAGGGCACTGCTGAACCCGCAATGAGGTAAACGGAAGGTTATCATCATGAAGGAACTGCTTCACAAGATCGAATCGAGGACAGCAAGGGTGGGCATCGTGGGGTTGGGATATATCGGTTTGCCCATGGCCGTAGCATTTGCCAAGAGACTCGATGTGGTCGGCTACGATACGAACTATCATATCATCAATAGCTTGCGCCAGGGAGTGTCCCACATATGGGATGTAACTCACGAAGAACTAGGTCGTTGCCTCAATAAGACCTTTCACCCTACGAACCAGGAAACAGAACTGGCGAGGTGTGACTTCATTATTATCTGCGTTCCCACCCCTCTCACTGCAGACAAGCAGCCTGACCTGAGTTGTGTCAAAGGCGCCACCAGGACAATTGCCACAATCCTGAAGAAGGGACAATTCGTAATACTTGAAAGCACTACCTATCCGGGAACAACCGAAGAGGTGGTAATCCCTCTGCTGGAGAAGAGCGGACTCAAAGCCAACACGGACTTCGGCGCGGCATATTCGCTCGAGCGGATTGACCCCGGAAACAAGAGGTACAACCTGGGGAACGTTCCCAAGATAACCGCTGGCATTACTCCGGAGTGTTCAGATGTCGCCGTTGCCCTGTACAAGACTATTGTGGAGAATGTAATTGCCGTCCGTGATTGCAGGACCGCCGAGGCCTGCAAGATGCTGGAAAACACTTTCCGAATGGTGAACATCGCCCTGGTTAACGAAATGGCGCTCGTTTTCGAAAAGATGGGCATAAACATCTGGGAGGTGATCGAAGCCGCGGCTACGAAGCCATATGGATTCATGCCCTTTTATCCCGGGCCTGGTATCGGAGGGCATTGTATCCCGCTTGATCCGTATTACATGGCGTATAAAGCCAGGAGGTGCGAGGTCGCGCCTAGGCTCATCGAGTTGAGCGGGGAAGTCAACGATTTCATGAAAATCCACGCGGTGAATCTGGCTGGTGAAGGATTGGCAAGTGTTGGCGGGAGAATAAGGAACGCGCAAATCGCGGTTCTGGGCATGGCGTACAAGAAGGAATTCAATGACGCAAGGGAATCTCCGGCCGTTCGGATCATTGAGGAGTTGGTGGAGCAAGGTGCAACCGTTCGGGCCTTCGATCCCTACGTGAAGTCGCTGGAAACGGCATGTGGGCGCTTCGACTCGGAGCGCTCACTGGATGACGCTTTGATGGGTGCCGATTGCGCGATGTTTCTTGTAGACCACAATCAGTTCAGGACCATTGATGGTCGACACCTGAAAGCACTGATGGGCCGTCCGGTCGTCGTGGACTGTAAGAACCTATTCGAGGCCGACAAGATGACTGAGGTCATTTACCTGGCGATAGGAAAACCTCACGGCAGAACTGATATGACCGGCCCTGCGCAGTCAAACCCGGTCAGCGAACCCCTCGGCGGTAAGGTGACGGCTTCGAAGATCAACGAGGGTGCGCATGAGCAAGGATAAGAGGATCGTCATAACCGGAGGCGGTGGGTTTATCGGAAGTATGCTCGCCATGCGAATGGCTCAAGACAACGAGGTTACGTTGTTTGATAGCCGGTTCGATAATAACGCATATGCTCTCTCGGGTCTCAAGGGAAACGGGCGGGTCAGAATCGTTCATGGAGACATTCTGGACAAGGATGCAGTCAGGGATGTTGTACGGGACGCACAGATCGTAATCCATACCGCTGCCGTTCTTGGGGTGCAGAAGGTTCTCAGTAACTCTATTCAGACTCTTCGCGTCAACTACGAAGGCACCAGCAACCTGCTTGATGCGGCATCGAGCAGTTCTCGGTGCGAACGCGTAATCGCGTTTTCCACCAGCGAGGTGTTCGGCGCCAATGCATTCAGAGTTGCTGAGGATGGCGACTCCTTGCTCACGTCAATACAGGATGCCAGGTGGTGTTATGCCATCAGCAAACTGGCTGCTGAAAGCCTCGCGTTTGGATACCATAGGGAAAAAGGCCTGCCTGTAGTGGTCGTCCGCCCATTCAACGTATTTGGTCCGGGCCGAATAGGGGATTACGTTGTTCTGCGATTCGTTCTCAACGCCTTGAGAAGCAAGGCGTTGTCGGTCCACGGTGAGGGCACGCAAATCAGAGCATGGTGTTACATCGATGATTTCTGTGACGGTGTTTTGCGGTGCGTCGATAACGAGAGGGCGGTTGGGCAGGCCTTCAACATCGGAAACCCGCGCAACACCATCACAATCTATGATCTCGCGAAGAGGATAGTGTCGCTCTGCGGTTCCAAGTCAGAAATCGTTTCCCAACCGATAAATTTCAAGGACATTGACGTCCGAGTGCCCGATATTGCCAAGGCAAGAAGCACGCTGGGTTTCAACCCGAGAGTTGAAATGGATGAAGGTTTAACCCGTACCATTGCATGGATTAAGGAGCACCTGCATTTATTTGCCGCAGGTTCAGCTAACTAACATGAAGACACAGAAACCAGACAAGCAGGTTCCGAAAAACGTTGAGGGAGCGAACGGAGATAGAGTACTGCTGCAACTCTACACCACGATGCTCCGGATCCGCAGGTTTGAAGAGAAAGTCGTGGAACTTCTTCCGGGAAGCGAAATCAAGTGCCCCGTCCACCTCTGCATTGGGCAAGAGGCGATAGCCGCGGGGGTCTGCGCCAATCTGCGAAACGAAGACCCGGTCTTCAGTACGCACCGCTCTCACGGGCACTATATCGCCAAAGGCGGGGAATTGAAGCCACTCATGGCTGAGATATTCGGCCGGGAAACCGGTTGCTCAAAAGGCAGGGGCGGTTCAATGCATCTGGTCGCCACCGATGTCGGCTTCCCAGGGTCCTGCGGGATCGTGGGTGGCGCCATTCCCCTGGCGGTTGGTGCGGCGCTGGCTTTTGCCATCAGGGACCAGGATAGTGTTGCAGTCCCCTTTTTGGGAGATGGGGCGGTTGATGAGGGAGCGTTCTATGAGAGCCTGAACTTTGCGGCTTTGAAGAAACTGCCGGTGGTATTCGTATGCGAGAACAATTTTTATGCTACTCACCTGCACACCCGGGATCGCCAACCGGTTGACGACATACCCGGGCGCGCCAGGTGTTTTTCCATGCCTGCCATCCAGGTCGATGGGAATGATGTCCTCTCAGTCCTGCAGACTTCGCACGAAGCCATTGAAAAGGCGCGTGGCGGAGGCGGTCCATCGCTTATAGAATGCCGGACCTATCGGTGGAGGGGTCACGTTGGCCTGAATTTCGACCTGGAATGCAGGGACAAGGAAGAACTTGAGCGATGGATGAAACATTGTCCCATCGCGCACTTTGAGGAGATGCTGCTCAAGAAAGGGATTCTCAGCGAATCAGACCGAGAGCGAATCACCAAAGATATAGACAACGAAGTGGCGGCATCTGTCCAATTCGCGAGGGACAGCGGGTTTCCGGACGCCAGTGAATTGACTACCGATGTCTTCAGGAATTAGTGGTTGGTGTCTATGAGAAGAATCAAGTATTACCAGGCCATTAATGAAGCTCTGGCTCAGTTGCTGGAGAGAGACGAACGTGTATTCCTCATTGGCCAGGGATTGGACAGCCCGTGGAGTGTAGGACGCACCATTGAGGGGTTGAGCGCCAGGTTCGGTAATAAGCGGGTCATTGACACCCCTCTCGCCGAGGGGGGCTTTACCGGCATAGGTATAGGGGCTGCATTGGTCGGAATGCGCCCGGTTATCGTGCACCCGCGGATGGACTTCATGTTCCTTGCCATGGACCAGATATTCAACAACGCCGCCAAGTGGCACTACATGTTTGGCGGCGAGGTGAACGTACCCGTTGTGATACGAGCCATAGTGAACAGGGGCGGAGGCCAGGCAGCACAGCATTCTCAGAGCCTGCAGGCGATGTTCTGCCACGTTCCGGGAATCAAGGTGGTGATGCCCAGCACCGCGTATGATGCCAAGGGTCTTCTAATCGCTGCTGTCGAAGATGGCAATCCAGTCGTCTTTATTGACGACAAGTGGCTCTATGATAGCGAAAGTGAAGTGCCAGAAGAAGCCTACGGTGTGCCTATAGGCAAGGGCGTGATACGAAGAATCGGCAAAGACGTCACCGTGGCGGCTGTTTCGTATATGGCGGAGCAGGCCCTTGAGGCTGCGCTGTGTTTGGAACGGGACGGCATTGACGTTGAAGTCATAGACTTGCGCTCCATCAAGCCCCTGGACGAAAAACTGCTGCTGGAATCGGTCAAGAAGACCGGCCGTCTGGTCACAGCCGATGGAGGCTGGCAATCCTGTGGCGTAGGGTCGGAGATATCCGCCATTGTGGCCGAGAAGGCCTTCGCGTATCTCAAGGCTCCGATATTGCGTGTGTCGCTCCCCGAAGCGCCTGCCCCGGCCAGTTGTGTCCTGGAAGACGCGTATTATCCCAGGGCCAAGGAGATAGTATCGGCTGTAAAGAGACTTCTAGGGTAGCTTCGGCTGTGTTGGCAAGGATGAAGTGTGTCGAACTAACTGGTTTGGGTGTTCCGATATCGCGCCTCGGATATGGCAGTTGGCAGTTGGGCGGGCATGGCTGGGGAAAAGTGTCGCAGGAAGACATGGTCCGCGCCATAAGAAAGGCGCTGGATTGCGGTATGACCTTCTTCGATACGGCACCGGTTTATGGATTGGGGCGTTCCGAAGAGATACTTGGGGAAGTCCTGGGGCGGGACAGACACAAGGTGGTGCTCGCCACCAAGACAGGATTTGCCTGGAAAACGGGAACCAATTGTCAAACGTATATCGACAATTCGCCGAAGAACATCAGGAGAGAAATAGACCAGAGTTTGAAGAGGCTGAGGACTGATTACATCGACCTCTACCAGATACATTGGCCCGATGATGACACGCCTATCGAAGACACGATCGGCACTATGGAAGAACTCAGAAAAGCTGGCAAAATCCGTGCTATCGGGTGCTGCAACTTCCCACTGAGTCTTCTCAAAGAGGCGTCGCAGTACGGCAATGTGCAGACTATCCAGGTCCCGTACAACTTGATAGACAGAAGTTGTGCAGCGGATATTCTGCCCTACTGCAAAGATCGGGGAATTGCCGTACTCAGTTACGGTCCGACCGGGAGGGGCCTTCTTACGGGCAAGTACGACTGCGAGACGCGGTTTGGACCCGATGACCACAGAAGCAGAAGCGGGGATAAGTACTTTTCTGGCGAGGCATTCTTGAGGCATCTGGCAACGGTTGAGAAGGTCAAGGCAGTTGCGCAGAGGATGGGCTGCGCTCCGGCGCAGGTTGCCATCCGCTGGGTATTGCAAAACCCGTGTGTCACAACGGCATTATTTGGCGCCAAGACGGCCCAGCAAGTGGAAGAGAACGTCTCGGCTGCGGACATGGTCCTGCGTGACGAAGACTTGCGACTATTGGAGAAGGAAGTTTAATGGATGTCGTCAGCGCCATTTGCGAAAAGAGCCCCTGGAGGGAGGGTTAGAAATGCCTTTTGCTAAGAGTCAGGCTGTGCTGAGGAGAATACTACCGGAGTGGGGTTTCACTCAGGTCTACAAGCTTGCGATCAGAGGCTATTCAGCATGGCGCAGAATCTCAGACGAACTGTACTACTCGCTCTTATATGGCTACCACACCGTGAAAAGGGATTCCACCAAGAGCCTCCGGATAAAGACAATTACCTCAGTCCGTCCGTATAGTATGGTCGGGAGGGGTGGCCTCTTAGCCACCTACGATATTGCGCAAGAGATAGAGACGAAAGGAATTCCAGGGAGCTTCGTTGAATGCGGCGTGGCAAGAGGAGGGTGTTCTGCCCTCATGGCGTCAGTTGCCAGGGAAAACGGGAGCGGAAGGAAGATTTGGCTGTTCGATTCGTTCGAGGGACTGCCGGAACCTACGCAAGAAGATATGTCATGCGTGGACAAGACTCCAACAAAGGAAAGAAGCAAGGCCGTACTACATCCGGGATACTGTCTCGGCACATATGAGGAAGTAAGCAGGTTGTTCTCAGACTTGGGCCTGAATAAGGGCGACGTATTCATGGTCAAGGGCTGGTTCCAGGATACGCTGCCGGCTCATAGAGAAGAAATCGGCGGAATAGCTTTCCTCAGGTTGGATGGCGACTGGTATGAATCGACAAAATGCTGCCTGGAAAACCTGTACGATAACGTTACACCAGGCGGATACATCTACATCGATGATTATGAACTCTCCGGCTGTAAGAAGGCGGTTGATGAATTCCTTCAGAACAGGGGGACGATTGCAAAACTTACACATGACGGTCGCGGGGGCGCATACTTCGTGAAGGGTGCCGATTTGGCAAAAGTTTAGAGAGAAGCTGTCTGTTGCTTCAAGTGACCGCGAATGATAGATGAAACCATTATCCTCCTTACCTACTACTATGAGCCGGGCTATCGAAACCACCTGTTGCTCAAACATGTGGCGAAGAACCATCTTGGGGTCTATCTTCCGTTTGACGTCTATCTTTACGAGCCGTTGCGAAGGATATTCCGCAAGGTGGTCCTCTACGACTACCTCAAGCGTATGACGGAAGTAGGAGTAAGGGCTGTCAACGAAGAAATCATTGCACTGGTGCGTGAAGAACATGCCAAGTATGTCCTCTGGACCTCATGGCAATACGATGTGCAGGAGTCAACCCTGGAAACCATCAGGAGAGGCGGTGGCAAAGTAGTCGGCTGGTTCTTTGACGACGACTGGCGTTTCGACGACTATTCCCGATGGTGGATACCATATCTTGACTATTGCGTTACCAATGCATTTGATGTGGTGCCCAAGTATAGACAGCTTGGCGCCAGGGTCATTCACACAACGCCTAACACGGGAGTTGCCATAGAGCGTGATTGGTCCAACATTAAGGAGAAATATGATGTCTCGTTCGTAGGGAGCCGGAACTGCGCTGACCGGCAGCTATTCATTGACGAACTCAACAGAAGGGGTTTGTCAGTACAGGTGTTTGGAGATGGGTGGGCAGGCTACGTCACCTTCGAACAGATGATAGAGATATTTCAGACGACCAGAATCAATCTCAACTTCTCGAAGGCCGTTACCGAGGAGAGAGAAGTACTGCAGATAAAAGGCCGGGTCTTTCAGGTGTGCCTGGCTGGCGGCTTCATGTTGACGGAGTACGTGCCGGGCATAGAGGAGTACTTCGAGATAGACAAGGAAATCGTCTGCTTTAAGAACGTGGAGGACCTGGCAGAAAAGGTGACCTACTACCTGAGCCATGACAACGAAAGAAAGGCAATTGCCAGAGCGGGATGGGAAAGGGCTACAAACAACCATACCTCATCCCATATGGTCGCTTGCGTGTTCCAGGAAATCGAGCGTGATGCCGTGTCCAACGTCGGTGCATCGGGTGCCCCTTCGACCGAAGGAGTGCTCGGAAGGCCGATGGTGATACGGATGCTCTCCTCAGAATACCATTTCGAATGGGCGCGAGCCTTAATCGAGGAAAACTACCCGAGATACCTATGGAGGGATGAGCTCGGACTGTCGCTGTCGCTCAATCCCTTCAATATCGGGGCTCGATGCTATCAGGCAATCTGTCTTCTGCCCGCCTCCCTTCGGCCGGCCCCATTGCAACTCTATTCGGCTGCAGAAAGACTCGTCCTCGCGGTGCGGGCCAAACTTGGGTCCGTTTCTTTCATCGCCAGGGCCAGACGTCGCATAATCGACACGGTTTTTTACCGGCGGGTGCGGGCGGTGCCTGTCCAGCCTTCGCCGATTCCTGGCCAGAGATTGTAGATGAAGAACGATGTGCCCGCGCTGTTAGGCGTTGTTGACCAGAAAGTGGATGAGGTCGACCATATGGTCAGTGTTATTACGCCCGTCCTCAATGGCGTCAAATACGTTGAGAGATGCATTCAGAGCGTTCTCAGGCAAGGCTACCCTCGCATCGAGCATGTGTTTGCCGACGGCGGCTCAATTGACGGCACGCTGGAAATGCTCTCGCACTACACTTCACTGTATCCTGATCGAATCAGGTATGTGAGCGGTCCGGACAAGAACGCCGCGGATGGATGGAACAAGGGCCTCGAAATGGCGCGGGGCGAAATCTTCGGCTGGTTGGGAGCGGACGATACCTACGAGCCGGACGCCGTCCAAACCGTGGTCAAGTTCTTCAAGTCGAACCCGCGCGCAGTCTTCGCCTTTGGCGACTGCAACATTATAGACGATAAGAACGGGAAGACGGTGAGGTTTGAGGCGATGGGGGGCAATGCCTCAGAGCAATTGCAGAAGCTACTCACCGGCCCCAACTACATAGCTACTACTTCCGCATTCTATAAACGGGAAGTCGTTGAGCGAGTGGGGATCATGGATACCAGGCTGAATGGTAATGGATGCGACCTTGATTACTGGATCAGGGTGGCAAAGGTGTACGACCTGCACCGGATAGGTGAAGTACTGTCTAATTTCAGGCTGCGCGAGGATAGCACCAGCGGTTCGAAAGACGCGCTCAGAAGGAATTCCCGGGATTTGTACTTGATCAGCAGGAGACATGGAGGAAGCATATTTTCCAACTACGGCGTGGTCCATTTTGGATCACCTCTGTTGAGGCTGTGCAGGCCAATCCTGGGTCCATTGTACCCTTTTGTGTCGGACAAGATCGTTTACCCGTTGGTCAGGAAGGCTCGGAAGTTAGGTGGGGCTTAAGACCGAAGTGCTGGAAGAACTCTCAGAATGAGAATACCCAATCCCTTGACACTCAACGATTGGGACATCAAGAAGTTCCTCTGGGTCGTGCTGTCAATCCAGGGCCTGGTGCTCCTTGGAATTGGCCCTTTGGCGCACGTGGCGCCGATACGAGCACCGATCAGCCTGCTCTACCTGTTGTTCGTGCCCGGCGCACTCATACTCAGGGTTGCCAGAGTGCATAAGATCGGCGCCACAAAAACTTTGCTGTACTCCGTCGGACTCAGCCTTGCAGTAGTCATGTTCACCGGCCTTGTCATGAACACTCTGCTCCCTGTCTTCGGGATATCCAGGCCCATTTCAACCGTGCCCCTTGCCGCCGTTCTAGCCACAGGCGTGGCGTTCTTGTGCCCGCTGGCGTGGCTGAGGGACAGGAAGTTCTCCAATACGGAATACGTGGATTTGAAAGGTTTCATCTCTGCACCGGTGCTATTGCTGAGCCTGCTGCCACTGATGAGCATACTCGGAACGTATCTGGTGAACTTCTACGACAGCAATGTCATCTTGCTGGCGCTCATAGCCCTGATCGCGTTGGTGGTCTTGCTGGCAGGGTTTACAAAGTTCATACCTGAACGCCTTTACCCCTGGGCAATATTCACTATCACGATATCCCTGTTGCTCCACCGTTCCCTCATATCGTTATACCTTACCGGCTACGATATCCATGAAGAGTACAATGTTGCCGCCGCCGTGCTGGCCTCCGGCCATTGGGACCCGACGACCCCCTCGCTCGTAAATAGCCTGCTGTCCGTCACCCTTTTGCCTGCAACTATTTCGGACATATCCGGATTGACCCTGACCTGGATTTTCAAGGTCATCTACCCCGCACTATTTTCACTAGTCCCAGTAGGCATGTACGCCATGTTCCGCAGTCAAATCGGAAACAAACCGGCGTTTCTGGCATGTTTCGTCTTCGTCTCTGCTGTCCGCATGTATTATGATGCAGTGATGTTCCCCAGGCAGATGGTGGCTACACTTTTCACGGTTTCCGTTATCACGCTGGTAATGGACAAGGAGATCAGTTCGTCATTCCGGTCTATACTGTTCGTCGTGTTCAGCGCGGCGATGGTCGTGTCGCACTATTGGCTGGCCTACAGCTTCATGCTTATTTTGTTGTCAGCGTGGCTGGCCCTTGGTCTGATGCGCAGATTCCGTGCGTGGCGGACTACTCCCAGTCTGGAGCGGGCCGCCGGTCCAGAATCAACCGCTCCCCAAGCGGACACAGGTTCTGGAAGCGGAATCATCACTCCGATCTCTGTGGCAGTGGTCACTGTGTTTGCGGTGACATGGTATATGTTAGTTTCGCAGTCACACGTATTTGATGTCTACGTCTTCCTCTTCGAACACTTGATAGAGACCCTAACTAAAACGCCAGAAGTTGCTGGGGTTTCGACGAGGGTTGATTGGTTCGCAAGTCAAACCGGGTTCGATATAGCACACGAAATGGTCAACTCAGCGCTGAACTACCTTCGGGACCTGTTTTTCGTTGTGGGAGCTGGTATGGTCCTCTGGCAGGGCAACAGGAGAGGTTTTCACAGGAGTTATGTAGCGTTGTCGCTTCTGTCCATGGCCATGTTCGCTGTCACTGTAACGCCGCCTCTGATGTCTCCCATGATGGCAGCAGGTAAGTTTGACACGGGGCGATTTCAGTTCATGGCGTTGGTCTTCCAGGCGCCTTTCCATGTCGCGGGTGGACTCTTTCTTTATGCGAAGATTGTGGCGTTGTTCGCACGGGTTGGAAATGGAGTGGAAAAGCTGAAGAATCTGGGTCCGGCGGCAATTTCGGTGTTCCTGGCCCTCCTGTTCCTGCTCCAAATCGGCTTCGTGAAGGAGATAGCCGGAAGAAATCCGAATTCGGTGTCAATTGGCCAGAACTGGGTCGAGGAGCACGGTAACGGCGACATGATAGCGCGGCTTCGCAGTGCAGTGACGCCGGAGCAAGATGTCTTCAGCGCCAAATGGATGGCTGACAACAGAGCAGATGCCGCATATGTGTACGCAATATATGGCGATGGAAACGTGCACACGTTGACCAGCTATGGCATGATGCCCAAAGTCGCAATACCGTCACTCTCGCGGGGAACGAACTCAGTACCCGATGAAGCTTACGTTTACCTGCAATATGTCAATGTCGTAGATGGGATTGCCACTGAATACAACTCCGCGACCTTTGCCTTGACCTCCATCGGCATGGAGCAAGTGGTCCCGCTTTTTGCGGGGAAGAGTAAGACGTATTCGAATGGCGGGAGCGAAATCCTTCAGTAGTGGACAGGACGCGTCGATTGGCGGGACGATTGAAGGTTGATTACTCACGAGACCATAGGTATAATGCCTCCAGGTTTAGGTCGGCTCCAGCCCGTCTTCCCGGGGTATCTAATATCATGCCCGTGCCCACAGGAGTTTTACTTTGAGTGTCCTTTCTGAGACGTCCCCATCGTTTCCTGCCCGGCGCGATAGGAAGCCGCTACTCATAATCAAGCCCCGAAAAGGCTGGCAGCTTGTGGACATCAGGGAATTCGCAGAGTATCGCGATTTGTTCTTCTTCCTTGTCTTGCGCGATGTCAAAGTACGCTACAAGCAGACGGTCCTTGGTGGGCTGTGGGCCATTATTCAGCCTGTCTTCACGATGGTCATTTTTACACTGTTCTTCGGCAATCTGGCAAAGGTGCCGTCTGATGGAATCCCGTATCCAATCTTCAGTTTTTCTGCGCTGGTAGCATGGACCTATTTCGCCAACACAGTTTCGTTCTCCAGCAATAGCATCGTCCAGGAAGCGAATCTGATATCAAAGGTGTACTTTCCCCGCCTCATAGTTCCCCTCGTACCGGCTGTCGCCTTCCTCTTGGACTTGGCAATCGCCTTTGTTGTTCTCTTGGTCATGATGGCCGCCTACGGAATCTACCCTAACACCAACGTCGTGTTCCTGCCGGCTTTGGTCGCCTTGATGTTATTAACGGCAAGCGGAGTGGGCATGATACTTGCTGCGCTTAGCGTAAGGTATAGAGATGTTAGATATGCCGTCACCTTTTCGGTGCAGTTATGGATGTTCGCGTCTCCTGTTGCCTATCCAGCTTCTATGGTACCGGAACGGTTCCGCCTGATATACGCCATGAACCCAATGACCGGAGTAATAGAAGGGTTTCGCTCTGCCTTGCTTGGGAGTACCCCGTTCCCGACTGGCATGGTTCTCATATCGTCTTGTGTGGCCATTGGGTTGTTCGCCATTGGAGTATCGTACTTCAAGCAGATTGACAGGTACTTCGCTGACGTCATTTGAACCAAAGAGGAAAATGTATAGCTCAGTTATCAAAGTTGACAGTCTTTCCAAATGCTACCGTATAGGTGTTGCAGGCAGGGACCATACCACCATCCGCGAGGCCATCATGGACCTCGTTGGCTCACCATTCAGGAACTTAGCCAAGCTGCGCCGTCTAACTGACTTCCGCGATGATGACTCGCAGTCGGATAATGATGTAATCTGGGCACTGAAGAATGCGTCCTTTGAAGTTGGTGAAGGGGAGGTCTTGGGCATCATTGGACGGAACGGAGCAGGGAAGAGCACATTGCTGAAGATACTTTCTCGAATCACGGAGCCCAGTGGAGGCACGGCGGAATTGTATGGCAAGGTCGCAAGCTTGCTCGAAGTTGGGGCGGGCTTTCATCCGGAACTCACGGGCAGGGAGAACGTCTTTCTTAGCGGTGCCGTTTTGGGCATGCGCAAGCGCGAAATCGAGCGAAAGTTCGATGAGATAGTGGCGTTCTCTGAGATCGAGAAGTTCCTGGACACCCCTGTAAAGAAGTATTCCAGCGGGATGTATAATCGTTTGGCCTTTTCGGTGGCAGCGCATCTCGAGCCGGACATTCTGCTTATAGATGAGGTCCTGGCGGTCGGTGACCTTGGATTTCAGAAGAAATGCCTGGGCAAGATGGGAGAGGTTGCCAGAGGCGGACGTACTGTATTGTTTGTCAGCCATAACATGGGCTCAATTCGCAGCCTGTGCGAGAATGCCGTATGGCTCGATGGTGGTCGCGTGGTCGAGAAAGGACCGAGCGAGGTGGTTGTGAGGAACTACGAAGAAAGGCAAATGAAGATTTTGGGGAAGGCGTCTCATACCGTCGAGAGAAGGGTAGAAGACGTGGCGAACCCGTCATTCTACTTTCAAAGCGTTGAAATACTGAACACCAGCGGCGAGCATACAACGTTGTTCAAGTACAACGACATCATGAATTTGATTATCCATGTGTCTGGCAAAGCTCCGGATAGGTTCAGCGCCGAGTTCCGTATCTATAATGAGATGCGGGTTCTTGTGGCGACTGGCGCCTCACAGGCGTATCATGGGAAGTACTACGGGGCAGCGGTCAAACAGATCATCATAATGATTGGTCCTCTCAGACTCACCAGCGGGGAATACACCGTCTCAATCTGTGCAGTCGCCCGTCCCACCCGGCTCGATACATGGGATAATGCCATTGGCTTCACAGTGACTGAATGCCAGCCATTCTTCATGCCTAAGGAGATGCCCACCTCGGTGGACGGGGTCTGTGTAATAGATCATTCCTTCTCCGAGGCATAAATGAGTCCGGCGGAACAAGGAGAGCTTCAGCCGAAAAGCAAAGAAGTGGAAATATAGGACATTTGTTCTCTTCAGGTGAAACTGACTTCTAACGTGGCGCAACCGGAGATAGGCTCGATCAAGGAGCAGGTAAATTGACAAAAAGGGCATTGGAACGGGTTGAGACCTGAGAAGGATGAATGTCTTGCCTGGAGGTGAAGTGAAGATCAAAGCAGGGATCATTGGTTTGGGAAACATCGGATCCTTGTTTGACGAGGACCCCAAAAGGAAGGAGGTTTGGTCCCATGCGGGTGCCTATTTGTCTTTTCCTGGAGTGGACCTCGTCGCCGGAGCAGACCCGGATAAGACCAAACTGGACAAGTTTGCCGGAAGGTGCCCGCATGCCCAGTTATACCAGGACTATAGAGAGATGTTTAGCGATAGGCTGGATATTGTGAGCATCTGCTCTCCTACTCCTTTACATTTTGAAATGGTGTCCTACGTAGCGAATTCCGGTGTAAAGGGGATATTCTGCGAAAAGCCGATTGCGGTGTGTGTCGAAGATGCAAGGAAAATGGTGGACTTGTGCCGCCGGCAAAATATCGTTCTGGCAGTTAACCATACCAGGCGCTGGGACCAAAACTATGGGGTGGCAAAGAGAACGATTGAGCAGGGTAAAATAGGCGCGATTCGCAGCGTCATCGGAAGTTATTCTGACAAAGTTTTCATGATGGGCACTCATCTTCTTGATATGCTCAGGTTTTATGCTGGAGATGTGGATTGGGTGGTTGGAGAAGGAGCCAATCTAGAGTCCGACGACCCGGGAATAGGGGGCATTCTTTCCTTCAAAAACGGTGCCAGTGGATTCGTAACCTGTAACGGCAAGAGGGAAGACTTCATCTTCCAAATCAACATAGCGGGGTCAGAAGGAAGGATAATAATTCTGGACAATGGCAACTGCACTGAGTTTTACCAGTTCAAGGAAAGTAATAGATACTCAGGGTATCGGGAACTGGAAAGACAGCCGCTGCCTGAACCAAAGAATAGTGAAAACGCTTTGATTTCGGCGATAACAGATATCGTTCAATGTATTTACAAAGGCGGACAGCCGTCCTGCACCGGTGAGGATGGTTTGAAAGCTCTTGAGTTGGCTGTTGCGCTTTGTTCATCCGCACGAGATAACAACAAGAAGATAGAATTGTGAGAATGTTCAGTTAGAGAACGGTAGAGTGTGCTAAGGGTTCTCTGAGGATTGCACCTGAATGGAAGAGTTGGCGTTGCTAGGCGGAAAACCCGTCCGGGAAAGACCATTCATAAGACCTGCTTTCATTGATGAAGATGAAACTGCGGCTGTTATGGAGGTTCTTAAGTCGAAGGCCCTGTCGCGATACATTGGGAGTCCCACACCTGATATTCAGGATCTCCTGGTAATGGAAAGCTCCAGAGCTTCGGGACTCGATACTGAGTTTTCCTATCTGGGTGGTAAGGAAGCAAGAGGGTTTGAGGCTGATTTTGCTGAATATTTTGCCGTCAAATACGCTATCGCGGTGAATTCTGCAACTTCCGGGCTGTCCGTGGCTTTGGCCGCGGGCGGGTGTGGGCCGGGAGATGAGGTAATCACCACTTGCCTTTCATTCACTGCCACTGGCACCAGCATACTTCTTTTTAACTCCATCCCGGTTTTTGTGGATATCAGCAAGGAGAATTTCTGTCTGGACCTTGGCGAGGTCAAAAAGGCCATATCCCCGAAAACAAAGGCTATTCTGGTTGTCCATCTTCTCGGGCATGCAACCGACATGGATGCCATCATGGACATCGCCAAAGAACACAAACTCCTGGTAATCGAGGACTGTGCTCAGGCGATGGGGACAAAATACAAGGGTCGTCATGTGGGGACAATTGGAGACATGGGCGTATTCAGTTCCCAAGAACCCAAGCATATGTCGACCGGGGAGGGGGGGATCGTGGTTACCAACAATCCGAAATTTGCAGAGAGATGCAGGCTTGTCAGAAACCACGGTGAGACTGTGCCTGACAGCACTACTCCTTTAGAAGATCTGGTCAACATCGTCGGCTGCAACTTTCGTATGACTGAGCTTTCTGCAGCCGTTGGACGGGTACAACTGAAGAAACTTGCTGAAAACAATCGGATTAGAAACGAGAACTCACACTTCCTGGGAAGGGAACTGAGCTCTTTCGAAGGCATTGAGATACCGGAGGTAACATTCAACAAAGACCACGTGATACATTTGCTGACTGCCCTTTATCATTCCGACAAGGTCGGAGTATCTCGGAAGACTTTTGTGAAAGCCTTAACATGTGAAGGAATCCCTGTTAGCACGGGATACGCCAGAATCATGCCGGACAACCCACTTTTTCTTCACAAGGTAGCTTACGGGAGTCAGCATTGCCCATTCTCGTGCCCGTATTACGGACGGGACATAGACTACCGCAATGGACTCTATCCTGTCGCACGGGACCTTATCAACGACAAGCAGATTTCTTTTGCGGTAATAAATCGGCCCAACAATCTGGATGACATGAACGACATAGTAATGGCATTCAGGAAGATCTATGCAAGTATGGAGCAACTCAAGGCTGTTGATGGAGCCAAAAGGTAGTGATGAGTTTTCTTACGTCTGACATTCAAAAGTATTTGACACTGTGGGACTGCCCCTACTGTCACGATACCTCGGCAATCGAGATGGCGAGAAACCCAAGTGTAGTGAGATGCAATACCTGCGGACTATGGAGAGCTTCTCCTCGTATGAACAAGGAGGGACAGGTTTACTGTGTCAAACAGCTTGATGATGAGTTTGATGTGACAAACTATGAGAGCCCATTAGATCCTTCATACGCCATAGACGAGGTTCGTGCGCTAAAGCGAAACTTCCCCGACATGTCCTCAAAGAGCTGGGTCCTTGACGTTGGGGCTGCTGACGGTAGATTCATGGCTGCCCTCCGGTATGCCGATTTCCCGGAGACAGTCGGACTTGAGCCCATGGCAAAGATAGCAGGGTTGGGGAGAAGCGCCGGGTTAGATATTCACGTGGGCAGGTTTGAGACCGATGGCATGCCACCCGCTTTGGCGGGACGGATTTTCGACCTCGTCTGCTTCCGTGAAGACATCTACTACATGGCAGATTGGCGAGAAGCCTTTGACCTTCTGCGCCGGATCCTGCGGCCGGGCGGCGGCCTGTACATAAGGGGCCATGTTCCCACGAGCATCTACTATTCGAAAGAAAAGAACTATTTTACCCGCTACGGACCGGGTGTTACCGGTATGCCGACTCTGAAGGCGTTGACCGCTATTCTCACTAAGGAAGGGTTTGAAGTTAGGAAAGCCGGTTACTTGCCGTTTGACGTTTTCCATACGCTCGGGCGATCGCTTACCCTCCCATTTCCCATCGGAGGTATGATCACTCTAGCTTCCTATTCTGTTCTGAGTGTTATTGGCAAGGGTGATAGATTGTTGGTAAAGTACAATCTTGCCAAACCATTAGGCACTCTATATACTACCCCCAAACGAGTAGAGGGGAATAGATGCGGAAAGTCTTTCTGTCTTGGGCAGGGGCCGGAATTGTCGCCCTCATCG